>ENA-OROH01000008-OROH01000008.1-human-gut-metagenome-genome-assembly--contig:-NODE-8-length-231278-cov-10.514741_pt1 | contig 231278 bp, 238 predicted proteins | sample MGYA00242125_ERZ509042 | MGnify/ENA primary metagenome ERZ509042 (study PRJEB26280, sample SAMEA2338738) | human gut metagenome | biome: human gut; feature: human-associated habitat; material: faeces... | reverse complement strand
TCGCCCGCACATTCGCTTTTTCTTGGTTCTTGTTCAGTTTTCAAGGTGCTGCCGTCTTCCGGCGACTTGTATAGTTTATTACACTTTCAAAGGTTTGTCAAGTGCTTTTTTATCTTTTTTTCGAAAAGTTTTTAAGTTAAGCATTTGTTAAACTTGTGTAACAAACTGTATTTAGTATATTAGCAGATTTTACGATAAAATGCAATACCCCTGCGTAAAATTTTTCGCAGGGGTATGAAAAATTTATTCAGTTTCGAACTTAAAGTTGGTTATATGCGGCCTGTTATCCTCGCCCTGCTGCGCTTCGGCAGACAGAACGGCCTGCAATATAATGGCACACTCCAGGCGTTTTTTCTGCAGTTTGCAGCCGTATTCATATGGAATGGAAATATCGCCATTAATAAGGTCGGCATTGGCATGGCAGCCGCCGCTGCAGAAGAACCTTGCCCAGCACTCGCGGCAGGCAGGCTTCGTCATTACGTGGGTATGGCGGAATTTCTGCACCAAATCCGGTTTTACAACGCCGGTATCAAGCGTGCCGAGTTTATACTGCTCACGCCCTACAAACTGGTGGCAGGGGTAAATATCTCCTTCCGGAGTAATGGCAAAATATTCATGCCCGGCACCGCAGCCAGCCAGCCTTTTGGCAACGCAGGGGCCGTTATCAAGTGCAACATTAAAATGGAAAAAGTCAAATGGGTAGCCTTCATGGCGTTTTTGCAGGTATGCACGCGCCAGTTTATCGTATTCTTCGTATAATACCGGCAAATCTTCTTCGGTAAGTACATAGGGTTCATCAGTGCCGACAACCGGTTCTACGGAAATTTCCTTGCCGATTTTGGTCATATCAAGGGTATCTTCGCAAAAATACGGATTGTAATGGGTATAAGTTCCGCGCAGATAATAGTTTTTACCGTGACGGCTTTCGATAACTTTTTTAAAGCCGCGTACAGCCGCATCATAGCTGCCCGTATGGTTCGGGAACGGACGCATCCTGTCGTGCGTTTCCTTTTTGCCGTCAAGGCTTAATACCAGCATTACACGGTTATCGTTCAAAAATTTAATGTTTTCATCGTTCAGCAAAGTGCCGTTAGTTGTAAGCGTCAGCTTGATGTTCTTGCCGGTTTCCTGTTCACGGCGGCGCACATAGTTAATAACGTGCTCCACAACCGGCCAGTTCATCAGCGGCTCGCCGCCGAACAAATCAAGTTCCAAATTATGGCGTTTTTTGCTGCCTGTAATGGCAAATTCAACTGCTTTTTCGGCAACTTCTTTGCTCATCAGAGCGCGGCAGCCGCCAAAATCGCCGGTACCGGCAAAGCAGTAACCGCAGCGCAGGTTGCAGTCGTGCGCAATATGCAGGCATAACGATTTTAAAACCGGTGTTTCGCTGAAAGTAGGCGGTACTTCAAATTCGGGAGAAAAAAGCAGCCCTTCATTTTTCAGTTCCGTCAGTTCTTCAACGGCTTCACGCAGTTCCGCTTCGTCATAGCGGTCTTTCATTGCGCTTATCGCTTCTTCACCGTTTTCGCCGTCAAAAACATCCAGCAAATCGTAAATCAGGTCATCGACCAAATGCACCGCACCGCTGTTAACGTCAAGCACAGCCTTGTAATCGTCAAGGCGCATTTTATGTATCAGCATCAAATTCCACCTTTCAAAGCATAAAACAGCCCCCTGACATGCAGGGAGCTGTAACAGATCTGCTAATTTTTATCCGAACGGATTATTTATGTTCACAAACCTGGTTGCCTACAGTGCAGGAAGTTTTGCATGCAGACTGGCAGGAAGCCGGGCATTCGCCGCAGCCGCCGGTTCTTAAAGTTTTGTTGAGCATTGCTTTATTTACGGTAGTGATATGTTTTTTCATCGTTCATTCCTCCAAAATCATTATTTATAATATTGTACCGTGTTTTAACTAAATCCGCAAGCCTTATCAGTAAAAAAACAGGCTGCCGAAAACCACGCTTTTTAAATACCCCAATAAATAGGAGCGTTCCAGTTTGCTTTTAAACTCGCTTTCCGTCATGTCGCCCTTGATAATTACGCGCCCGATTTCCATCGGATGGTTTTCTACCCAGTTTTTATCAACGGCGCCGTTTTTACCCGTAACGGCATAGTTGTAACCGTACTTCTGCGCTGCGGCAATTACTTGTTCGTCATATTTGCCGTTGGGATACGAAAGCAGGTGCACATAGTACATATCAAATTCCTTTTTTAAAAAGAATTTAGAACTTGAAAGCTCCCACGCAAAATATTTGGGGTCAATATCCGTTAAAATGTTATGGTTGATTGTATGGGAAGCCAAATCGTTGCCTGCGTGAATCAGCTCCGTAATTTCGTTATGCCCCATGTAATTGGGCTTGCCTATTTTAGACTGCACTATAAAAAACGAAGCATTGGCATTATATTTTTTGAGCAGCGGAAAAACATCGGTGTAATTATCCATATAGCCGTCGTCAAAAGTAAGCACAACCGCTTTGCCCATGTCTTTTCCGTTTTTAAAGCCGTCTATCATCTGCTCCATGGAAAGCATGCGGTAGCCGTTATTATGAAGATACTGCAGCTGTTTTTCAAAAACTTCGGTTTTGATTATTACTTCGGCAGGCCATTCATCGCTGCCGCCAACGGAATGATATTCCAAAACCGGCACTGCATTTTTGCGGTATTCGCTGTAACCGTCATAAAAAGGCTTCGCAGCCGCTGCCGCAGCAACAACCAGCACCAGCAGAACTATTTTAATCCACTTGCTCTTTATTTTTATCATTAATTTCCAGCCCCAGTTCTTTTGCAATTTGCTGTAATTTTTTCAGCCTGTGGTTAAGGCCGGATTTACTTATTTTGCCGTTAGCGGCTTTGGCAAGTTCCGCCAGTGAAGCATCAGGGTTTTCAAGGCGCAGTTCTGCCGTTTCGCGCAGTGCGGCAGGCAGTTCGCCAAAATGCCCCTTCTTTTCCAGATAGCGGATACTTTCAAGCTGTTCAACAGCAGCCTGCACAACTTTATTCAAATTGGCCGTTTCGCAGTTTACAACGCGGTTAACATTATTGCGCATTTCTTTAACAATACGCACATTTTCAAACTCCATCAGCGCATTATGCGCGCCGATAACCGAAAGAAAGTCAATAATACTGTTGCCTTCCTTCATGTAAACAATAAAATCATTTTTGCGGTCGGTAATTTTTGCCGGCAGCGAAAAACCGTGCATTACCTTTACAATGCTTTTGGCCAGTTCTTCGTTTTCCGTTACCACTTCCAAATGATAATCGCTTGAAGGCTTGCTTACGGAACCGCCCGCCAGAAACACCCCGCGCAGGAATGACCTGCGGCAGCAGGATTTGGCAAGCAGTTTGTGCCTTTCCGCAACGTCGCTGTAAGGCAAAAGCTGTAATTCATGCAGCGCTTTGCCTGCTTCTTTGGAAGGAATAACCCTGACCTGATAGCGGTTGTTCTTTTTTAAACGGCGCGAGCGTGTAATGACAACTTCCGTCTGCACATTGTAATTACTTTTTAACATTTGCAGCATACGGCGTGCAAGGGCAGCATTTTCGGTAGAAAAATGGATGCCCATATTGCGCCCCTGCAAAATAACGGCGCCGCTTACACGCAAAAGCCCCAAAAGTTCTGCTCTTTCGCAGCATTTTTTAGAAACTTCAAGACGTGACAATTCGTTTTTTACTTCGTTGGAAAATGACATTGCCTTACCCTTTTACACCGATTTATTTTTTAATTTGCGCATGCTCTGGCGCATGAAGAAGTAATCGAAAAAGCGGAAGCCCTTACCGAACAGACGCAGGCGGTAAATAAGCGATATAACTGCCTGCGCAAGCTTCTGCGGATTATGCCTTACCAAATCCTTATTGCTGATAAGGCTCTTGGGCACAACCTTAATGCCGAGGCGTTCAATTTTTTTAATATCCGGCGTAACCGGAATGGAGCCTTTTAGCTGATACTGTGCAAGCTGCGTTTCCGTAACGTTCTGGTCGTTAACGATAACGTAATCCAAAAACTGCGCGCCTGCATGCGTAATAAGCGCCTGCACATGCTCGAAAGCACCGTAGCCGTCTGTTTCACCAGGTTGCGTCATTACATTGCAGACATAAATTTTTACAGCGTCCGACCGCAGCACGGCTTCACGGATTCCTTCCACCATGAGGTTAGGTATTACGCTTGTATAAAGGCTGCCCGGCCCCAGAATCAGCACATCTGCCTTCATAATGGCATCAACGGCGCTGCTTGTGGCCTGCACGTTTGAAGGTTCAATGCCAACGCGGCGTATACGCTTATGTGCTTTTGGTATTTCCGATTCGCCTTCTATTAACGTGCCATCCGTCATTTCCGCTTTCAGGCGTATATCGCTCAGCGTAGAAGGAATTACCTTGCCGCGCACATTTAAAATCTGGCTTGTTGCCGCAAGGCCTGCTTCCATGCTGCCTTCGGCTTCTGCCATGGCGGCAATAAAAAGGTTGCCGAAGTTATGCCCCGCAAGAGGCGAACCGTCGTTAAAACGGAACTGCATAATGCGTTCCATCAAAGGTTCACGGTCTGCCAGCGCTACAAGGCAGTTGCGCAAATCGCCGGGCGGAATAATGCCCATTTCCTTGCGCAGACGCCCGGAAGAACCGCCGTCATCCGCCACGGTAACAACGGCATTGCAGTTGCTTGTTATATATTTCATGCCGCGCAAAAGAGTGGAAAGCCCCGTGCCGCCGCCAATAACGGTAATGGCAGGGCCGCGCCCAAGTTTCCTCTGCGTAAAGATTTTTTCCATTAAAGATGAATTGTTGTCCGGCAGAACTGCTTCCACAACGGAACGGATAACGCGCCTTGTTGCATATATCATGACAAAGCCGCCGATGCACAGGAATAAAAAGCCTCCCAGCATGGAAACCGTATTGGAATATTTGCCGGTTGTAAGATAGGCCATGCGGAACATTAATTCTTCAACATAGCCCATGAACTGATAATTAAAAAATAATGCCAGCCCAAGCGCACAGCATAAAACGCCCACTGTAAACAGCAGCAGCCAGCGTTTTAAATTCATGCCCGGACACAGCCAGCTAATCCAGCCCATAATAGCCTCCTTCAGCGGTTTTTAAGCCTTAAATCGCGGTGGCTTAACAGAACTTTATAGCCCTGCCTGCGCAGAAACTCCGCCAGCTTATTGGCAATATAAACAGAACGGTGCTGGCCGCCGGTGCAGCCAACACTGATTACAAGCTGGCTTTTGCCTTCCGACACGTACTGCGGCAAAAGCATTTCCAGTAAATCTTCTTCTTTTGCCAAAAACTGCTGCGTTTGCGGATAATGCTCTATAAACTGCGCAACCGGTTCATCATTGCCGGTTAACATCCGCAGGTCATCTTCATAAAAAGGGTTCGGCAAAAAGCGCACGTCAAGCACCATATCGCTGTCAAGCGGCAGGCCATGCTTAAACCCGAAAGACTGCACCGTTACCGACATGGGTTCGCCCGTTCCGCTTACGGAAAACAGCTCGCGGATTTTGTTTTTCAACGCGTCGGCGCGCATATCAGTAGTGTCGATAATATACGTTGCGCGGTCTTTAATTTTTTGCAGGCTGCTGCGCTCGTAAGAAATACTTTCGCTTAATGTTCTGCCCTGCCCCAAAGGATGGCGGCGCCTGGTTTCCTTGTACCTTCTTATCAGCACCGCGTCGGAAGCGTCCAGAAACAGCACTTCATACGAATAGCCGTTTAAACGCAGTTCGTCCAAAACTTCTGCCAGTTTGTCAAAAAAGCGTCCGCCGCGTATGTCAACAACTATTGCTGTGTTGCGCGGCGCGGATGCCTGCCTGGACAGTTCCGCAAATTTGGTAATCAGCGCCGGCGGCATATTGTCAACGCAAAAATAGTTCATATCCTCAAGCGTGCGGATAGCCTGCGTTTTGCCCGCGCCCGACATACCGGTTATTATTAAAAATTTAGATTCCTCCATTATCATCACCGCCAAAACTTGCTGTGTATCATTTTTATTATACCATACACCTGCAACAAAAAATAAAAATAAAAGGCGCCCTGTCACAAGAGCGCCGGAAATGGAGGCTGATTAAAAAGCGCAAGGGTCGGAAAAATCAACTTTGCTGCCGCCTGCAATTTTCTCAAATACTTCCGCCATGGATTTTTCAAGCATGCCGAGCATTTCTTCAATCTGCTCAGCTGTGCTTGCCAGAGGCGGCATAAAAATAATTACATCGCCGATATTGCGGACAATCAAACCATATTTGCGTGCATTCTGGCAAATGCCGCCCGCAATTAAAAGTGCCGGGTCAAACGGAACTTTGTTTTCCTTATCGCGCATAAGTTCAATGCCCGCCAGCATGCCGCACTGCCTTGCGTTGCCAACATACTGCATTTTGCCGAATTTTTCCATATATTTTTCAATAACTGCCATTTTGGGCGGCAAACCTGCAATAACTTTATCTTTGGCAAAAATTTCAAGCCCTGCTATGCCTGCCGCACACGCCAGCGGGTTGCCGGTATAGGAATGCCCATGGTAAAAAGTTTTGTATTCTTCCGGCTCGCCCAAAAAGGCATTATAAATCTCATCCGTAACCATGGTTGCGCCAAGCGGCAGGTAACCGCCGGTAATGCCTTTGGACATGCACATTAAATCAGGCAGCACGCCTTCATGCTCACAGGCAAACATTTTGCCGGTACGCCCAAAGCCGGTGGCAACTTCATCAACAATTAACAGTACGCCGTATTTTTGGGTAAGCTCGCGCACGCCCTTAATATAGCCCTTCGGCTGCATAAGCATGCCTGCGGCGGCCTGCACCAAAGGTTCAATAATCATGGCGGCAACGTTGCTGGCATTTTCTTTTAAATAGGTTTCAAGCTCGTCAAGCAGATATTTTAAAAATTCTTCTTCGGTTTTAAGGCCCAGTTTGCTGTGATAATAAGACGGGCAGGTCATTTTTTTAGTGGCAAACAAAAGCGGCTTGTAAACTTTATGGAACACGTCGATATTACCGACGCTTACGGCGCCTACCGTATCGCCATGGTAAGAATCGCCCAGATTGATAAACTGCTGTTTTTCGGGCCTGCCTTTAAACTGCCAGTACTGAAAAGCAATTTTAACGGCAGCTTCAACAGCGGTAGAACCGTCATCCGAATAAAAAACTTTATTTAATCCTTCCGGCGTAATTTCCACCAGTTTTTCCGCAAATTCTGCCGAAGGCTGGTTAATAAGCCCCAGCAAAGTAGAATGGGAAATTTTGTCAATCTGCGCTTTAACGGCGTCATCAATTTCCCTGCGGCGGTGCCCGTGAATATTTACCCACAGGCTGGAAATACCGTCATAATAGCCGCGCCCTTCGGTATCGTACAGTTTTACGCCGTCGCCGCGTTCAATAACAAGCTGCGGGTTTTCAACCCAGCCTTTCATTTGCGTAAAAGGATGCCAGATATATTTTTTATCGAGTTCTTCCCATTTATTCATTTTCGCCATCTCCCAAAAGTTTATAAATGCGCTGTAAATCTATGTTTTCCGCGGCAATTTTACCCGCTTCAAGCATATCAGGGCCGGTTAAAAGCTCTTTATTTAAAACCGGCAGCCTGCCCAAAACAGGCAGCCCGGTTAATTTTTCGTAATAATAAAGGTTGCTGCGCTCCAAAACACCGGTATTTTCTTCGTCCCAGCCGTTAACAATAAAGCCAAGTACCTTCAAGCCTTCGTGCTGTGTGTAATAAGCGCTTAAAACAGCGTGGTTAACATTGCCCAAAAGCGGTTTAACCACAATTATTACCGGCAGCTTCATATCGCAGAAAAAATCTTTTACAAGGTAATCATCTGTAAGCGGTGCGGAAATTCCGCCCACGCCTTCCACCACCGTCAGTTCATGGGAGTTTATCATCTTCGCAGCCGCTTTTTTCATTACGGCGGGCTCTAATTTAACGCCCGCAAGTTTGGAGGCTTCCGCAGGTGCCAGTGCCGCTTCCAAAACATAAGACACAACCTCGTCGTGCTGAGCCATTGTAAGCCCCGCACCTTTAATAAGCAGTTCCGCATCTTCCGAAACAAGCCTGCCTTCTGCAGTACGCACGCAGCCGGAGGCCGCCGGTTTAAACACGCCCATATCAAAGCCCAAATATTTAAACCCTGCTGCCAGGCAGGAACTTACTACCGTTTTGCCAAATTCTGTATCCGTTGCGGTTATACCGATTGCTTTCATGCCAAAACCTTCTTTCGTTTTACGCATTTAATCCACGCCATATTCTGCCCATAGTTTTTGCGGCCTGCTTAATTTCTGCTTTCGTATGCGCAGCCGTTACCGTTACACGCAGGCGGCTCGTACCTTCCGGCACCGTCGGCGGGCGTATGCCAGAAACCATAATGCCTGCCTCTAAAAGCGCCGCCATAAAGTGCATGGTTTTTTCGCTGCTGCCGGTAAGCACCGGCACTATGGGAGTTACGCCGTCGATTATCTCAAATCCTTCGTCATGCAGCAGCCTGCGCATTAAGGCCGCATTTTCTTTCAGCCTGCCAACATATTGTTCCGGCTTTTGCCGCAGCAGGCGCAAAGCAGCCCGAGCTGCCGCTGTTACACTGGCAGGCAGTGCGGTAGAAAAAATAAACGGGCGCGATTTATTGATAAGATATTCAATAATTGTTTTACTGGCAGCAACGTACCCGCCTTCCGCCGCCAGCGCTTTGCTTAATGTGCCAACCTGCAAATCAATTGTGCCCGGCATGTTGTAATAAGCTGCCGTACCGCTGCCGTCCGCGCCTATAACGCCAACGCCGTGGGCATCGTCAACCATCAGGCAGGCACCGTATTTTTCCTTCAGGCGTACAAGCTCAGGCAAATTAGCAATATCGCCATCCATGCTGAAAACGCCGTCCGTAACTATAAAACGCTCGCCAGCGCCAGGAGTTTCTTTAAGCAGCCGCTCCAAATCCTGCATATCGTTATGTTTGTAAACAACAACCTGCGCACGGGCAATGCGGCAGCCATCAATAATGCTGGCATGGTTCAGCTCATCGCTGAAAACAACATCGCCCGGTTTAACCAGGGCAAACAGCACACCTAAATTGGTCATGTAACCGGTATTGAACACCAGCGCGCTTTCGGCGTGTTTAAATTCCGCCAGTTCTTTCTCCAGTTCGCCGGTTTCAAACGCCGCGCCTGTTGTAAGGCGGCTGCCCGTGCTGCCCGTTCCCAAGCGTACCGCTTCTGCCGCAGCCCGCTGTACCTCCGGCGCATGGGTAAGCCCAAGGTAGTTATTGCTTGCAAACACAAGATATTCTTTGCCGTTTTCATCTTCGGCGCGCACCGCGGTTTTAAAGCGCAGCCCGTCAACAGTGCGCCTTAACCCTTTGGCATAAGTTTCCTCCAGTTCTTTCTGCAGGCGTTCTGTCAGCATGTCAGCGCCTCCCCGGTTTGTATCATCACTACCTGTTCTTCAAGGTAATTAATCAATTCTTTCATATCCGTACCCGGACGCACAAAAAACACCCTGCCGCCAATGCCGCTGCCGCGTTCCTTCATTACAGGTATGCGGCGGTAGCCATAAAGCGGCGAAGCAACATAGCCTGTAACATAATATGGGTCATCCGACCAGCACAGCTCCGCAACCATACCTTCTGCCCCGGCAACCTTGGATGCCAGCACCAGCGCTTCGCGCACATGCTCGCCTGTCAGCCCGCGCGCCTGCATATATTCATCATAGCCGCGGCTGTTTACGCAGTCCATTTTGCTGGCACGCACACCGCGCTCACCCATGCCGTCAATACGCATTCCGCTTTCACAATCCACAACAATGGCACCGCGCATGCTGTCATGCAGGTTTTCAAGCATTTCCAGCCCTTTAAGGGCGGCTTTGGGCTTCACTCCAGCTCGCTCAAGCTCGGCAACTGCCGCCCGGTGCCCTTCCTGCGCCGTTTTTACCGGACAGGTGCTGAAACTTAACAGCGGCTTATAAACAATATCCTGCGGCTTTATTTCTTCCACTTTTAAGCTGATAAAATCAGCGCGGCCGCGTTCATGCTCACGCGCCCGGTGCAGCATGGTAAGCACGGCATAATCAAGCTGTTCTTCCGGCAAAATGCGCTCTGCGCCGGAAATATGCCTGCCGCCTTCTTCATGCGCTCCGCCCTGTGCCGAACGCATTTTTACACTGTAAAGCATAGTTCTCACCCCTTACAAAACCGGATGCGTTACAGTGCGTCCCAAATCTCTAATCATTACTTTGTCGGCTTCCGGGCTTCTGCCGCCGGTAGTTAAATATCCGCCAACCATAATGCCGTTCAGCCCGCCGTTTAACGCCAGGCACTGCAAATCGCGCAGGTTAACCTCACGCCCGCCCGCGGTGCGGATAAGCGCTTTCGGCAATATAAAACGGAAAACCGCGTAAGCACGCAGAATTTCCAAAGGTTTTAAAGGTTTGTTATTTTCAAACGGAGTTCCCGGAATAGGCGTTAAAAGATTCAGCGGCACACTGTCGATGCCAAGGCGTTTCAGTTCAAACGCCATTTCCACACGCTGCTCCGGCGTTTCGTTCAGCCCGAAAATACCGCCGCTGCAAACACGCAGGCCTGCTTTCTGCGCGTTATGAATGGTAAACATTTTATCTTCATAGGTATGGGTGCTGCAAATATCGGGGAAATGGCTGGGCGCGGTTTCCAAATTGGAATGATAGCGCGTTACGCCAAGCTCTTTCAGTTTAAAAGCCTGCTCCTCCGTTAAAATGCCCAAAGAACAACAAACCTCAATGCCCACTTCTTCTTTAATGCGTTTCAAGGCTTTGCAGATGTTGTCAAAATCATCAGCCTTGCTCTGCCCTCTGCCGCTTGTAACAATCGAAAACCTTACTGCGCCTGCGGCTTTGGCTTTTTTGGCAGCGTCAACAAATTCCTGCTCGCTCAGCAGCGGATATTCTTTAACACCGGTATGATAATGAGCGGACTGCGCACAGAATTTGCAGTTTTCCGGGCAGCGCCCGCTGCGCCCGTTAATAATAGCGCAGCAGTCAACAGCATTGCCGTTATATTTCTGGCGGATTTTATCTGCCATTGCCAAAAGCAGCATTGTATCGTCATCACTTACATTTATTAAGCGCTCTGCCTCGGCTCTGGTTACTTCTCCGCCGTTTAAAACTTTATCAGCCATTTCAATAATAAAATTCATAATAATTTTGCCCTCCATTTGCGTAAACCTTATCATTTATTTTGGTTAACAATCACATTATACAACGTTAACTATTCTTTGTAAACAGGTTTACCATAAATTTAAACGGGTTTACCGAAGTTTGCGTAAAAAATAAACGGCTCTGCTTTTAAACAGAACCGTTTGAATTGAATTAATATTTTTAACCTATATATTCGCTTGCTGCAAGTGCGGCAACTGTACCGTCTGCCGCAGCCGTTGTAAGCTGGCGCACTTTTTTGGTGCGTCCGTCACCGGCGGCAAAAATGCCCGGGCAGCTTGTTTTGCAGTCCTCACCGGCAACAATATAGCCGCCTGCGTCAACCTCAACAACATTTTTAAATATACCGTTTTCCGGCATCTGGCCGATAGCTACAAAAACTCCATCCACGGCAAGTTCCGATTTTTCGCCGGTAATTTTGTTTTCCAGTTCCAGCCCTTCAAGGCGCTTATCGCCTTTCAGCCCCGTTACAACGGTATCGAGAATAAACTCAATATTTTCGGGTTTATGAACCTTTTCTACCAGCTGTTTTTCGGCACGGAATTCCTGTCTGCGGTGAATAAGGTAAACTTTTTCAGCAAGCTGCGAAAGCACAACCGCATCATCCAGTGCAGTGTTGCCGCCGCCAATAACGGCAACGGTTTTACCTTTGTAAAAAGCGCCGTCGCACGTTGCGCAGAAGGAAATACCGCGTCCTACAAATTTTTCCTCACCGGCAACGCCAATCGGCCGCGGGCGCGCACCGGTTGCGATAATAACGGCTTTGGCATCATAATGCCCGTTTGCCGTAAGCACGCGTTTAAAGCCGTCTGCATTTTCAATGCCGGTAACTTTTTCGTACACAAACTCAGCACCAAATTTTACAGCCTGGTCATACAGCGCCGTTGCAAATTCAAAACCGGCAATATTGTCAAAGCCCGGAAAATTCTCCACATGGCTGGTATTAATAATCTGCCCGCCGTGAATGCTCTGTTCCAGCACCTTAACACTGCGCCCGGCACGCCCGGCATAAACAGCAGCCGTCATTCCTGCTGTGCCGCCGCCGATAATAATAATATCCGTCATTTTATCAGCCATAAAAACACCTTATTTCAGCATATCCAAAATTACAGGTTTCGGCATAACGCCGCTTACGCTTTTAACTGCTTCTCCGTTTTCAAAAACAATAAAAGTAGGCACAACTTCCACGCCGTATTCGGTTGCCAGCGCCTCAGCCTGGTCAATATCAACCTTGCACACCTTAACTTCTGCCAGTTCATCGGCCAGCTGGTCAACAATCGGGCTCATCATACGGCAGGGGCCGCACCAGGTTGCAAAAAAATCTACCAAAACCTTGCCTTTTGCTTCCAATACTTCCTGTTTAAAATTTTCTGCGCTTAAATGTAATGCTGCCATTTATATCACTCCTTAAAAAATTATCTTATCTCATGGTTTAATCATAGCATTTTTTGACCTTTTGTTCAAGGAGAAAAGCTGTAAATTAAAGCAAATTACAAATAATTCACATTTGCAGTAAATAATTTTTATTATAATTAGCCAAAAATAAAACCCCAAAGCCAAAAACTTTGGGGTAGTAAGCAAAATTACATAGCTTCTTCAACCGGATATACGCTGATTTGGCGTTTATCGCGGCCTTTGCGTTCAAATTTAACGCGGCCTTCAACCATTGCATAAATGGTGTAATCTTTGCCCATGCCTACATTGTGGCCGGGATAGAAGCGGGTACCACGCTGACGAACGATGATGCTGCCTGCGGTAACGAGCTGGCTTTCATGTGCTTTGGTGCCGAGGCGCTGAGAGTTGGAGTCACGTCCGTTGTGGGAGCTGCCGGTACCTTTTTTATGAGCATGTAATTGAAGAATCAGTTCAAACATCGGTATTCACCTCCTGGTGTCTTTCACTTTGACATACTGCGGAAACTGCCGTTCTACACTCTGCAATGCCAGAACCATTGTTTCAAGTATTGCCTGTGTATTGCTGTCCGCCCGGTCAAGTTTTAATGTAAAGATGCCGCTTTCTTCATCAACTGTGTACTGCGGCTTAAGTCTTAAATAACGCTCCAAACCGATAAGCGGAGCCTGAGTCAGTACGGAAACCGAATTGCAGACAAGGTCGTAACCATCCTCTTCTGCCGCTCCGGCATGCCCTGCTACCTCATAAGAAGTAATATTTCCGTTTTTATCACGGTAAATACTGACTTTAACCATTATGCTTCAATTTTGGAGATTTCTACTTTAGTAAACGGCTGACGGTGGCCCTGGCGTTTACGGTAGTTGGATTTAGCTTTGTATTTGAAAACGAGGATTTTTTCGCCTTTGCCCTGCTCTACAACTTTAGCAGTAACTTTTGCGCCTTCAACTACAGGCTGGCCGATTTTAACATCAGCGTCGTTAACTACGGTAAGAACTTCGTCAAATACTACTTCGCTGCCGGCTTCTGCATTCAGTTTTTCAACGTTCAATACATCGCCTTCAGCAACACGGTACTGTTTACCGCCGGTTTTAATAACTGCGTACATTTATTTGCACCTCCCTTGTTATATACTCGCCAAATACGGTACTCCATCCGGAGTTTACGGAACCTCTCTGCGCGGTTGGGGACAGACTCAATCAGTCTATACTGGAATAATTTACCACACTGGGCGTTATTTGTCAACACCGGTGTTGTCCAAAAGTGAAAAAGTTTCAAGCTGCAAACGCGGCTCTGCCGTTACGGCAAGCGTGCAGTTCAGTTCTTTTTCCCACTGGCGTATAACTTTATGGTTCAGCCATTCGGCAAGCCACGGGCTGACCATAATTAAAATGCTGCGCGGCGCGCATGGCTTGGCCAGAAGCGTACGCAGGCGGCGTTTTATTTCAAGCCCTACCGTTTCCTGCGACTGCACCCTGCCGCTGCCCTGGCAGACCGGGCACGGCGCATAAAGCACTGCCGACAAGTTCTGGCGGGCTTTTTTGCGGGTTATTTCCACAAGGTTAAGCACCGTCATATCCTGCACGCAGGGTTTCATTTTATCGGCGCGCAGCGCCTGCTGCAAACGTTCCATTATTTCTTCGCGGTATTCTTTTTTATCCATGTCGATAAAATCCGCCACAATAATGCCGCCAATATCGCGCAGGCGCAGCTGGCGTGCTATCTCGTCCGCCGCCTCGCGGTTAATCTGCATTACGGTTTCCGCCAGGTTTTCGCGCCCGCTGAAATGCCCGCTGTTAACATCTATAACCGTCATCGCTTCCGTATAATCTATAACAAGGTAGCCGCCGCTGGGCAAATCAATGCGCCTGTCGCTGATGGAAGCAATATCGTCGCTTAAACGGTAGTATGAAAAAATATCGGTCTGCTTGTCATGCAGCAGCAGTTTGCAGCTTCTGCTTTCGGCAATATTCTGCAAAAGTTCCTGCAAACGCCCGTAAACAGCCGGGCTGTCTACAACAACTTCATCAATACAGGCATTAAGATAGTCGCGCACAATGCGTACGGAAATATCAAGTTCGCGGTGCAGCACCTGCGGTGAACGTGCAAGTTTGGCACGCGCCTGTATAATCTGCCAATCTGCCATAAGCTGCTGCAAATCAGTACGCAAAACTTCTTCCGGCATACCAGCAGCATTAGTGCGCATAACCGCGCCTGCCGCCCCGTTTGTAACTTCGTCGGCAATTTTCTTCAGGCGGCTGCGTTCGGCGCTGTCAGTAATTTTACGCGAAATGCCGGTATAATTTGCTTCCGGCAGCAGTGCCGCATACCGGCCGGCAAGCGATATATCAAGCGTTGCCGTGGGGCCTTTGCTGCCGCGGGCGTCTTTTGTTATTTCAACCAGCACGCGCTGCCCTTCGGTAATGCCTGTTTTGTCGCCCAAATACAAAAAAGCATTCTTATCAAGGCCGATATCTATAAAAGCAGCCTGTATGCCGCGCACCACATTGCATACACGCCCCAGAAAGATGCTGCCGACAAGCTGCGCACTGTTATTGCGCTCAACAACATATTCCATTAAACGGCCGTTTTCAACAATGCCCATGCGGGTTTCTTCCGGGTTAACAGCCGAAATAATTATTTTAGCCGTCATCAGCACCCTCTTTCTTTAATCTTTGCGCCGTTAATGCGTTCCGCGCACCACGTCAATACCGGCAGCAGTAAATTTATCTTTCAGTTCTTTAATTACCGGGCAGATTACACGGTTGCCGTTTTCATCTTTAGGCATGGTGCAGTTGCTTAAATGCAGTGCATCCGGCTGCATTTTTATAATGCGTTCAACTTTTTTGTTAATGCCTTCCTGGTTAGGCAGTTTATTTTCGCCGCAGCCGTTGCAGGTAAAAACGGCTGCAGCCTGCAAAGTTTCATCGCCATAACGTTCAAACGCGCCTGTTTTTTCGTTTAACGCACGCAGGCAGCCGCTGCCCGTGCAGGATGCGCTTACTCTGAGGCAGCGCAGTACAGCAATTTTTTTCATTTTATTCCTCCATAAAGTTCAAATATCATTCATTTTTTTAGTTTGCAGCCGCCGCTTGATATAATCGCTGAAAAGCGCATAAAAAACGGAACATAAGGGTACGCTTATAATCATGCCCATAATGCCGCCAAGCCCTGCGCCTATCATAGCCGCAACAAGCAGCCACAGCTCCGGCAGGCCGACGGATTTGCCGACAATTCTCGGATAGAGAATATCGCCTTCGATACGCTGCAATACAAGGAAAAAGATAATGAAAACAATAACTTTTTCCGGCTGCGATATTACTATAAATATGCAGCCTATAACTGCACTGGTTATGGAGCCGATATACGGCACAACCGCAAGGCACGCAACCAGTGCGGAAATAACAAAAGCATAAGGTATGCTTAAAATTATCATACCGGCAAAACACATCAGCCCCAGTAAGAAAGCCTCCAGAAGCTGCCCGCCGATAAACCCGGAACAAATCCTTTTTGCAAGCGATGCCGCCGCAATAATGTACCTGGCGCGTTCAGCACTGCAAAAAGCATAAAGCGCGCGGCGTGATGATACTGCAAGCTGTTTCTTTTCCAACAGAATATACACCGCAAACACAAAGCCCATTACAAGGTTTGCCACCACACCGGCAACCGAAGCCGTAATGCTTAAAGTCTGCGAAAGCAGAGCCGCTTTATTAGCCTGCCAGTAAGCTTCCACGGCAGCCTGCCATTCATAAATTTTGTCCTGAACGTATGCCACGTCTTCGGGCGAAAAATTCCATGACAAAAGCTGTTCCTGCAAAACGGCATTAAAATATACAATATCCTGCGGCAGCTTATGGCTTAAAATAACAATGCTTGCATGCAGTTCCGGCAAAACGGCAAAAAGCAGTGCCGTTATTACGCCAAAAATAAGCATAAAGCCTGCAATAAGGCAAACCGGCCCTCTAAACCTTGCAGCACGCTCTTTTAACACACGCATCCATATCTGCTCAAATTTTTCTATAAACACATTTACGGTAAAAGCAATAGCGCAGCCTGTAATAAGCGGCATTAAAATGCCCAGCGCACTGCCCAGCAGAGATAATGTTATTTCATAATTCCACAAGGCCCATATAAAAATTATAACGGCAACAAGCTGCTGCCAGATGTTTTTTTGCATAATTTACTCCGTTCTATTTAATAAGCTAATTGTAACACAAAAAACGGCGTCTGCAAAATAAATAACAGTACGTGCATTAAGCCTGATTGTACAAACAGCACATTTGTGGTATAATGCAAATGTTATAGTGCGCCTGTAGCTCAGTGGATAGAGCAGCGGCCTCCGGAGCCGCGTGCGGTGGTTCGATTCCACTCAGGCGTACCAGAATTATAATATGGTAAAAATTCAGCCTGCTTTTGCAAACGCAAAGGCAGGCTGTTTTGTTTTTTATTTAAAACTTCGGCTATTTTAAAAATAGTAATATTATTGCTATTTCTGCAAATTTAATTTATTCAACAGCAGGCATCTTTTTATTTTATTTTTTCCTATTCTTATAATCCTCGTCAATTTTCTTTTTCCAGTCTGCTTTAAGTTGTTTGCCGGTACGCAGGCAGGATACTGCTTCGCTGACTACCGCAAAATTTAGGTTAATACCTTTGGCATCGTTGTTAAAATTTGCAACACGCTCTTTGGCAATCCCCAAATCGTGGCCAACATCAACAGCATCGATATTAGCCCCAAAGAACAAAAACTCCCAGCCGCGCTCCTTTTGCTCCTCGATCAAACGTTTAACCTGCACACAGCTGTATTTAGTGCTGGCGTTTTCCATGCCGTCCGTTGTAATAACAAACAGCGTATGCTGCGGCACATCTTCCGCCCGCGCGTATTTGTGGATATTTTTAATATGCTCCACGGTTTCGCCGACAGCATCCAATAAAGCCGTACAGCCGCCAACACAGTAATCATTTTCCGTCAGCAGCGGCACTTTATCAATCTCCACACGGTCATGGATGGTTTGGCTTTCATGATTGAACAACACAGTTGTCACCAGTACTTCGCCCTCTGCCTTTTTCTGCTTTTGCAGCATGCCGTTAAATCCGCCGATAGTATCTACTTCCAAACCTGCCATAGAACCGCTGCGGTCAATAATAAAAACGAGCTCCGTTAAATTTTGTTTCATAATAATAACCTCCAAAATAAAAATATGGCTGTAAACATTTCTGCTTACAACCATATTGTAAATTTTTTGTTGGCTCTTTTGGTCGCCCGCAAAGCGACATTTTATGCACCCAACAAAGGCTGGTCAAAGGCAAACAGAGCAGTATTTATTTCGTATATATCATACTTTTTGTTAATTATGAAAAATTCAATAATCCTGTCAAACACCTGCGATGGAGACAACGCAAACCCTGCTTTTGTCAGCAGTTCTTTCGCTTCGTCAAGCGGCAGCTTAAGCGCTATGGCAAAAGCAATGGCAGTTTGCTTGCTGGGACGGTAATTTTTATCCTTGCGGATTTTATAAAACAACCTGCGGTCAACGTTTGCAAGGTGGTAACATTCGGCATCCGTCATGCCTTTTTCGTCAATTTTGCGCAGAAGCATTTCTGTAAAACTTTCATCTATATAACTTACAAATTTTTCTAAATCACGTTCTGCATTTCCATACTCACAGCTTTTTTCAGCAACTGCTTTATTAAATAACTTTTTGCTTATTTTTAAAGGCGGCACATTATACAGGCGCGGTACTTCTTCAACAATTTCGCTTTCATCAAGATATGTTTCGATAGCGTCATACAATGAACCGGCAATACGATATGCCTTACGGTCAAAAATAACAATATATACAGCCAGGTCATGCGTGCGTAAAAATTCTTCCGCTGTTCTTACTGCGACTTCCAATGCCTTATCCTTGGGATAGCCGTAGACACCTGATGAAATCAGCGGAAAAGCAATACTCTCACAATTATATTCTACTGCCAATTTCAAACTTTCACGGTAGCAGGAAACAAGTGCTTCTTTTTCACCAACAATGCCGCCCATCCAACGCGGTCCAACAGTATGAATAATATATTTGGCAGGCAGGTTGTAACCTTTGGTTATTTTAGCCTGACCGGTTTTGCATCCGTTCAGCTTCCGGCACTCTTCCAAAAGCTGTGGTCCTGCCGCTTTGTGGATATCGCCGTCCACACCGCCGCCACCAAGCAAACTATTGTTGGCAGCATTAACAATGGCATCAACTTTCATTTTAGTAATATTAGCAGCAATAATTTGTAATGGCATCATAAAACCTCTTTTGCAATCTTTTTTATTATTATACCAAAATTTAAATCTTCCTGAGATAAAAACAGACCTTTTCATAATAGAAAAGGTCTGTTACTTCATTCCACCGCCAAAGGCATTTTATTTTCTGTTGCCCATTGAGTCCACGATTTTTGCAGTTTTGGGTTTTCTTTTGCATAGCGGTAAAAGGATTTTAAAAAGGCAATACGTTCATTAACTGCCGTTTGGCGCCATTGCGGTTTATTAGGATTATAAGCCGTTAAATTAATGCCGCCAATGGCAAACTGACGCATAATAATATCGTTAAAGCTGACTTTATCAGCATTTTTCAACATATCAGCCATTGCCATAAATGTAGTAGTACGCCCTTTGCCTGCAAAGCAGTGAAAATGCAGCCATGCACCTTGCGGCAAATTTTTATAAAACCGGATAAAACGGTCTACTTCGGCATGGTGCGGCGTTAAATGGTCGGTTAAAGTAAGTCGCAGATATTTTGTACCGTGCTTTTCCGCCATAGCCTGTTCAGTAATTGCGCTTTCTACCGGCCATGTATATTGCCTGCCTTGTATAATTTCCTTATTCGCGCCTAAAATTCCAATATTAATAAACGGCACAGCGGCAATTTCCGCAAGCAGTTTTTTCTCATTCCTCACAATCTCGTTATGGGCGCGGCCTTTGTTACCCCAGTCATTGGCTTTATACCAGCTTACAACACTTCCGTTAATATAACCGTGGCTTTCACCGCGCAGGTCAACATCATAAATCAGTTCCGGCTTAACCGGTATATGCTTAATAATTTCTGCATATTCCAGTTCCGAAAAAGCTTTGCTGCCGGAAATATTCAGTTCTTCCATACCTATTCTTGAAGGCTCTGCTCCCTGCAAAAGCTCTTTTTCAAAAGCATATCCGGAAGTACGGAAATTATCAGGCAGCAAATCGATATTTTTACGGTCCAGTTTTAAAACACCATGTTCATTATCAGTGACCGTTGCCGCATATGCAGTTGCAGTAAAACAAAGCACCATCAACAACAGTAAAAACTTAGCAATTTTCATATCAGCCACCAGTTAACCATGTACAACAACTTCCAGCCTGCCTGTATCTGGGCAGAATAAAAGTCCATGCACAATAATATCCTGCGGCAAAAGCGGGTTATTTTTAATTGCTGCCACTGTTTTTTCCACATTCTCCCTTGGATGATGAAATGCATCAACCCACCTGGAAAATTCACTTTCAATTTCCGTAATCGCTTCCGGTTTTATACCGCGTTCCAGCATACGTTTTTTTAACGATTCGGATGTTGAATGCTGCATGCCGCAGTCTTCATGGCCAACAACCATTATTTCCGTTACGCCAAGTTCATACACAGCTACCATTAAACTGCGTATAACTTCATCAAACGGGCCTGTAATCATATTGCCTGCTGCTTTAATAACCTTTGCTTCGCCGCGCGATATGCCCATGGCAGGTTCCAGAAAATCTACCAGACGCGTATCCATGCAGGTATAAATTGCAAGCTGCCTTGCAGGATATTTGCTTACTTTGTCATTGCGGTGCAGATAGCTTTCCGGTAATGATGCCGTAAATTTAGCGTTTTCTTCCAAAATTTGTTCCAGCAATGCCATAATATTGCCTTCTTCCATTAATATTCGTCAAAAATTTCTTGTATTTTTTTTGTGTCTTTTGTACATGTAAGCGCAAGCTGCAATAAAATTCTCGCTTTATGCGGATTTAAGTTGCCGCCGCTGATAAAACCTGCTTCATCCCATTTGGGGTTAGCGGCAAGAACACGCCCTTCGCTTACGCGGGTACTGCGCACAACAGCAGCTCCGCGCTGCACGGCTTTTAAAAGTGCAGCCTCCGCACCGCAGTGGATGCTGCCCATACCGCTGCCGGCATAAACAATGCCCTGCGCGCCTGCGTTAACAGCCGCTTCTATCAGCACGCCGTCATCGTCGCAATGTGTGTAAATAATATCGGTACGCGGCAAAGAAGTGTAGTTTTTACCGGCAAAAACGGAATTTACCGTATGGCATTTACTGATTGCGGCTTCAAAATACACCCTGCCACCGGCAATTGTACCAAGCTGCCCGTAAGGCACTGCCTGAAACGCCTCTACCTTAAACGCGCTCGTTTTGGTGGCATACCTTGCCGCCATAATAATATCGTTCATTACCACAAGCACGCCTTTGCCGCACGCTTCCCGGCAGGCAGCAGTTTTAACGGCATTAAGCAAATCCAGCGGCCCGTCCGCGCTGATAGCCGTTGCCGGGCGCATAGCCCCGGTAAGCACAACCGGCTTGGTTCCCTTTACCGTTAAGTTTAAAAAGTAAGCAGTTTCTTCCAGCGTATCGGTGCCGTGGGTAATAACAATTCCGTCCACATCATCATCTGCCATCAGCTCATTGCAGCGCCGCGCCAGTTTAAACCATAAACCGCTGGTTATGTTGCAGCTGTCGATATTCGCAAGCTGCTCGCTGCTTACCGCTGCAATTTCCGTAAGCTGCGGCACGGCATCAATCAGGCTTTGTACGCTTAACGCCCCTGCCGTATAACCTGTAAGCTGCCCTGCCTGCGCTGCGCTTCCGGCAATAGTTCCGCCGGTTGCCAGTATTTTTATATGCGGCAAAGACTTGTTAAGCTGCATTTTCTTCCTGCCTTTCTTCCATAAAGGTTTTTATACGCAGATTTACGTTCTGCTGTAAGTTGCGGTAAAAAAACTGGTAGTCATAAATATGGTAAACGCCTTCGCTAAACAGCGGCAGCCCCGGTACAAATTCTTTTTTGTCAACATCCGTTACTTTTAAAGTACCACGCACGCTGTCGATATAACACCCCGTAAGCTGCGGCACTTCGCGCACAACAACGCCGCTGTAATCCGTGAAGCAGGCACCGGCATTAAGTGTTTTGGGTGCTTTTTGGGTGCTTTTTGGGTGCCGCAGCTCCACGTAAGCGGGTTAATGGCAAAAGTTTTAACGTCTTTCGGCACTATGGCCGAACTTGTTACTTCCGGCGCTTCGCTGTTAAACATAATCACCGTACCCAAATCATCAGCCCTCTGTGCCGGGCGGATATACGGATACTGCTTCGCCTCCTGCGGAGTAAAACGCCAGCCAATAGCATAGCAGGCAACCATATTATTTTTAACAAAATCCGTGTTGCCAAATTCTTTTAAAAGCCGCAGGCACATCTCCGCGCCCTGGGAAAAACCGGACAGCACAAACGGACGGCCGTTGTTTTCATGATGCATGTAATATAAAAAGGCTGCACGCACATCGCTATAGGCCAAATCAAAATAAGCAGCCGCATCTTGCCGCGGCAAAGTATAATCTGCCAATGTGGCCTGGCGGTAATACGGCGCATACATACGGCAATGCTGCTCATAAATGCCGCGCTCCATATTAAGTGCGCCGTAAAAATTCTTTTTGGCTTCGTTATCGGCAAGGCTCATATTTTTATTGCCGCCCGTGCCAAGGTCAACGGTAGGGCACACAATAAATAAATCCGCCGGCTTGCTTTCGCCAACGCGCCAGTACGCCCAACTGCCAGTGTCCGCATAATCAGGCTCCTGCGCCGATGCCAGGCTGCAAAACGCAGCCAGCACCAGCAGCAGAATTATTTTCATCAGCTTGTTCATTTGGCATCACTGTTTAAATAATCGTAAGCAAACTGCGCATAAATACCGGCGCCGTATTTTAACTGGTCCTCATCCACAGCAAATTTGGGGTGGTGATGCACGCAGTTCAGCCCTTTGGCAAGGTTGCGTACGCCGATAAAGCCATATACGCCTTTGGTTTTTTCCATAAATACCGAAAAATCTTCCGCGCCAGTCATTTTATCCAAATGGCTCAGGCAGCCTTCGCCCATAATTTTTACGGCTGCCTTACGGGCAATTTCGTTTAAATCATGGTGTTCGTTAATAAGCGGCGCAGGACCGAAGAAATAGGTGCTGCTAACTTCGCAGCCATAGGTAAGCGCTGCTTTTTTGGCAATATCATCAATAAGCTGCGGCATGCCTTTGCGGAATTCTTTATTAAAAGTTCTTACCGTGCCCACAAGTTCTGTTTTGTCGGCAATAACGGCATCTGCGCTGCCGCCGTTCATCATGCCGGTTGTTACTACAAGCGTGTTTTCCGGGTTGTTAATACGGCTCACAAGGCTTTGCAGTGCCATAACAACGGCTGCCGCCGCAAGTACGGCATCACTGCCCTGCTGCGGCTTATCCGCCGGTGCGGTTTTACCGGTTACGGTAATTGTAAAGCGGTCGCTGCAGGCCATGCGTTCGCCGTCTTCAAAATTAACCGTACCGCTGTCCATTAAAGCCCATACATGCTGCCCAAAAACAGCGTCCACATCGTCAAGGCAGCCTTTTTCAACATAATGGCGCGATTCCGTCCCAATTTCTTCCGCCATCTGGAATAAAAGTTTTACCGTTCCGTGCAGCTGCTTTTTATTTGCTGCCAGCATTTTACCGGCAGCCAGCAGCATTGCCGTATGGCAATCGTGCCCGCAGGCATGCATAACGCCGCTGTTCTGCGAGCAGAAGCCGCAGTTGTTTTCTTCCTGTATCGGCAGCGCGTCGATATCGGCGCGCAGCATTACCGTGCGTCCGGGCTGTTCCCCGCGGATAATGCCGACGCAGCCGGTAATATCGTCAAAAACCTGCACTTCAATGCCGAAGGATTTCAGTTCGTTTACAATATGTTCCGTTGTTTTATATTCTTTAGTGCCAAGTTCCGGATGGGCATGCAGCCAGCGGCGCTGCTCTAAAATATAGCTTTCTTCTTTTAAGGCAAGTTCTTTAAAGTTCATTATGCCTCACCTCCGTCTTTCTGCACTTGGCCGAATTCAATTTCTGCCGTACAGCCAAATGCTGCGGCTGTGCTTTGGGCAATTGCCGTAAGGCCGGGCTGTGCGGCTTTAAGGTTTTCTTCATCCCCGGCATATAAATAAGCCGTCATTTTTACCAAATCGGTAATAATGTTAAACTGCGTGCCGCCGTTAACGCCGCTTACCGTAAACACCAGCGGCTTAAGCGGATTATTTAAGCGGCTTACAAGAGCCTGCGCGTTTAAAATAAAAGACGATGCCGCCACAATAGCGTCTTTGCCTAAATGCGGCGTAGAGCCATGCGCGGAACTGCCATGAACGGAAATATTAATTTTAGAATAGTACATAGCCATACTCCTTATAAAAGCGGCTGCCCTTTAAGCAGCCGCTGTATTTACGTTTAAATTATCAGTTAAGGAAAATACCGCCGCCCGGGCCAAGAGGAATATCGAAGAAAATCCATACCAGAAGCTGGATAATCCAGATAACCGTAAAAGTAACGGAAAACGGCACCATGTTGGCGATAACGGAACCAAGCCCCATTTCAGGCGCATACCTGCGTACAAAACCCAAAATAACCGGGCAGTACGGGAACAGCGGCGACAGCGGGTTGGTAATGGAATCGCCTATGCGGTAAGAAACCTGCGTAACGGCAGGGTCAAAGCCCATCAGCATCAGCATCGGCACAAAAATCGGCGCCAGAATCGCCCATTTTGCAGAAGCAGAACCGATAAGAATATTAACAAGGCACGATACAAAAATAAGGCCAATCAGAAGCGGCGCACCGGTAAATTCCATTGCTTTTAAAGCTTCCGCACCTTTAATTGCCATTACAATGCCAAGATTGCTCCATGCAAAATAGCTGGTAAACTGAGCGATAAAGAAGCACATAAAAATGTAACCGGCCATATCTTTAAAGCCAAGAGTTATATCGGCAAACAAATCGCGGTCGTTTTTGTATTTGCCGCAGCCAAAGCCATAGCAGGCACCAACAACAAACAGCGCAACGGTAACCGTTAAAATGATGCCGTTCATAAACGGAGAACCGTTAGTCATAACAGAATGTGTTTTGGGGTCTGCCAGAAGCGGGTCATCACCTATGCATGCGGCAACAAGCGCAATTACAAAAATTACAAGTCCGATAACAGCCCATTTTAAGCCGCGCTTTTGTGCCTCGGTAATCTGCCCTTCCGATTCGTCAAAATTATATTTTAATAAATCTTCTTTGGTTGTCGGGAAACGTTTTACCAGGAATTTTTCCGTCAGCAGCGTACCAAAAACAGCAAGCAAAATACAGGATACAATTAAAAAATACCAGTTAATGGCCATAGTTGCCTGATAGTTAGGGTCAATCATGCGTGCCGCGCTTTCGGTAAAGCCGTAAGCCAGAGCGTCCGTCATGCCAAGCATAATATTGGCACTAAAACCGCCTGCGCAGCCGGCGTAAGCAACAATCATGCCCAAAACAGGGCTGCGCCCCATGCCCATATAAATAACTGCTGCCAGCGGCGGCATAACAATATAGCCGGCGTCGCCCGCAAGGTTAGCGTTAATTGCAACAAAAAGAATGGCAAAGGTTACCATCCACGATTTGGCGTCGCCCATAACCTGTTTCATCATAGTTACCAAAAAACCGCTCTTTTCAGCAACTGCCGCACCGATAATGCACACCATTACCATGCCCAGCGGCGCAAAGTTTGAATAGTTGGCAACGGCCTTGCTGTACATATCGCGGAAACCATCTTTAGTTAAAAGATTTACTACCTGAATGGTTTTGCCGGTACCGGGATGCACAGCACCATAACCAATGCTTCCCAAAACAGCAGAAAGAATTACAACCACAACAGCCAGAATAATGAACAGGCTGACAGGGTCCGGCATGGCATTGCCGATTTTTTCAATAAAGTCCATCGCTTTATCGAAGAAACCTTTTTGTTTTACTTCTGCTTTTGCCATAAAATCACTTCCTCACCTTTCAAAATATTAAAAAAGAAGGGACTCCACCAATTTGTGAAGTCCCCGTTGACTAAATTTATTATAACATTTCAGCCTGCTAAAATAAATAGATTTTAATTTTATTTTTAAGGTTCGGAGGCGTTATTTTATATCAACTGCCAAAATATCGCTCAAGCCGTCCAGCGGAATGGCAAAGGTTACAACGCCAGCAGCATAAGGAGCTACTTCATAAGGCGGGTAGGCAATTACAAGATTTTTGCCGTCCTGAATATAAAAACGGTCGCCGTCTTTTACTTCTACCGGCCCGAAGAACATTCTGGAGTCTTCGGCTACTTTGGCTGCAACAACTTTATTGATGCGTTCCAGATAGTTGCTGCCGTTTTTAAATAAATCGGCCAGTTCAAGCTCCCTGCCGGTGTTTAAATCAAACGTTGCCGCATTAAAAAGCGTCATGCCGTGAGCGCCGCCGGTGTAAATGTAGCCGCGCTGCTCAACGCTTAAATAATTATCGCCTTTAAAATGCACGGTATACTGCCCCTGCAAGTCGTAGCTGGGCACACTGGTGCCGCCGTACTGTTTTACATCTTCAAGGTCGCAGCGCAGTTTAAAATTAACAAAACCGGCCACGTCTTCAACAAATTCGCGTGCGTCTTCGCTGCCGTCTTTGGCTTTAAAAGTTTTATCGTAAGCGGTGCGCATAACGTCATCGTTTCTCATGCTTAAAGGCAGGGCTGTATACAGCTGCTTTAAAACATAAAAATTTAAAGTGTTGTTAATTTTATTATCGGCAAATTTGCCGCCTGCCGCGCCTTTAATTTGCGGAACATCAATCTTTACGCTGCCTTCGTGTACGCCAAATGTTTTTACAGCCGGTGCCGCAAATGCCGCCGAACATACCGACAGGCACAATGCCGCTGCTGCCAGAGTTTTTGCGATTTTCATAAAAACCCTCCTTTTGGTTTGTTGTTAGGTTAATTATAGCATAAATACCTTTCAACAAAAGCAGGGCCCAAAAATTTCACAAATCGTCCGCAGCCTGCCTGCGGCATGCCGCCGCTGCCGGAATAAAACTGAACACCGCCGCTGCTGCCACTACAACGGCAATCATAATGCCTTCCTGCAAAGTAAAGCCTGCAGTAAGGTTAACGGCAGTTTTTTCGCGAAGCAGATATGCCAGCGCCGCAAAAGCACCGTGCCCAAGCGCCGCTCCTGCCGCCGTGCCAATGCAGGAAAGCACCATGCCCTGCAAAAAGTTAATTTTAATAATCGCCTTCTGCCCAGCGCCAATGGCACGCATAACAGCATTGTCGTGCCTGCGCATGGCTGCTGCCCAGTAAGTTGTAAAGGCAATAATAATCAGCGACAGCAAAATTACGGCATAGCTTATAATTTGCAGCACTTTTTCCGCATCGCCCATTACCGAAAACAGCTCTATTATTGTCTGCGAAGGAAATACTACCTGCATTTCCTTATTGTTGCGGTATTGGGAAAGCACTGCCAGTGCCTGTGCATAACCGGCAGGCTTAATCAGCACCCCGGTTACGCCCTGCACCGCCGCGCCGTGCCCTGCGTGGGCAGCCCAAATGCTTTTAATATCGGTTAAAATGCTTTGGTCATACGGCCCGTTAACCGGCTTTAAAATGCCAACTACTTTATATTCCTGCGCATGGCCTTTGCTGCCCGGAATTTCTACCATGCCGTGCGAAGTTTTAAAAGTATCGCCAACTTTTAAGCCCGTCATGGCAGCCATTCTTGCGCCGAGCACGGCTTCAAAAGGCGCTTCAAACGCGCGCCCTTCGTTTATTTGCAGCCACTTGCCGCGCTGCGGGTTAATTACATAATTAAAAATTTCCTTTTCCGTTCCCGCCATGCGGAAGCCGCGGTAATTATCGCCGTAACCGAAAGGCACTGCCATTGCCACATTTTTATTGGCGCGCAGCTTTTCCACTTCTGTATAACTGATATTGCTCATGGGAGTATCTTTTAAAAACACCGTATTCAGCACCAGCTGATTAGGGCTGCCCTTGCTGCCCGCAACTATCGGGAAAGGTTCTGCCGCCGCCGTAAGCCCGCTGTGCACGCCGTCTGCCAAAAGCAGCACCAGCACCGCCATGGCAATGCTTGCCATAACAACGCAGCAGGCAACAAGGCTTTGCAAAGGTTTAAACATAATATTGCGGCGTACTATTTTAATGATGCTCATGAGTTATGAACCTCCCGCCTTTAATGTCAAACCATTCGTCAAACTGTTCTTTAACGCTTTCGTCATGCGTGGAAAGGATAAGCGCCGTGCCGTTTTCGCTGCATAAACCGCGCAGAAGCCCCAGCACAATGCGGCTGTTTTCTGCATCAAGGCTTGCCGTGGGTTCATCTGCCAAAAGCAGTACCGGCTTGTTAATAACGGCGCGTACAACGGCTATGCGCTGCTGTTCGCCGATGCTTAATTTCCCGGGCAATGTGTCTTTTTTATTTGCCAGCCCCACGCGCTCCAACAGCATGGCTGTACGTTTTTTTAGTTCTGCCATATTTCCGCCTGCAAAATAACCGGCCAGCAAAATGTTTTCTTCCGCCGTCAGCGCTTCTATAAGGTTCAGCTTTTGGAACACATAGCCGATATTACGCGCACGCCACAAATCACGCTCTTTTTCCGGCATATTGTCAATACGTGCGCCGTTAAAATAAATTTCGCCGCCGCTTGGCGAAAGAAGCCCTGCAATCATATGCAGAAGGGTTGTTTTGCCGCTGCCGGAAGGACCGGTTAAAAGCATTTGCCCGCCTTTATCAAGCATTAAATGCTCTGCGTGGCTGACGGTAATAATTTCACCTGAAGGCTCCGTAACCTGTTTAAATACGTTTTTTATCTCCAAAAGCATTATAAAGCCTCCAGTGACTGCGCCTGTATGCGCACAAGGCTTACAAAGCCTGTTTCGGCGTCAACTTCCGTACCTAATTCCAGCGTGCCGGTAACGCTTATCGGGCGGTCAAACGGCAGCGCCACAACAGGCTCGCTGAGCTGTACAACAACAATATCCGCAGGCCAGTCGGCGTCCGTGCTGCAAAACGGGCAAATACTCATCGGCTCGCGCGTCAGTACAAAAAAGTTAATGGTAGGCGTTAAGGGCGGCGCCATAAAGCCTGTCATCTGCACCATCTGCCCTTCGCTGTTTTTCAGTTTATCGGAAAACGTAATGCCAAGCGAAGAAACACCGGCATACATTTCATCAAAAGTCATGCTTATTGCTGCTTCTGCCCTGCTGCACAAAAAAGGCGGTTCAAAGTGAACCGCCTTTAACGGCAAGTCTGCGGCGGTAAAGGCACCGCCTGCCAACAGCAGGAGCGAAAGCAGAAAACTTTTTAACAAGTTTCTGAGCATCTTCCTGCCTCCGTAATTTAATTATTTTTTGTAGTTTTTGGTTCCGTCAAGGCCAAGGGCTCTAACCATACCGAAGAATACCTCGGTGTTGTCCATTACGCCGTTGAAATATTCGCTGCCGGGGCCCATGGCATTCAGCAGGATATCGTCAGCGGAGTGAACTTCCTGGGATTCCTTGTAAGGAATGTTGCCTTTGTAGAATTCGCCTTCCAGTTTCGGGTTGGCAATGGCTTTGTCGCCTGCCATAATAGCCGGGGAAGTCGGAACTTCTTTAAATTTATAGTTGATGTTGGTATCCGGATGGTTAGCAAACTGAACTGCAAGGGTTACGTCCGGGTTCGGGTTGTCGGGGTAGCCGTCGCCGTCGCGGTCTTCAAAAGTCGGCCAGCCTGCTGCTGCATAAGTACGTACTGCTTCGCGGCCGGTTTTGCCGTCCAGTTCATGGTAAGTGCCGGTAATGCTTGCGCCGTGTGCATGGTCGGCAACTACAATAATCAGAGTGTCATTGCCGTTTTCGGCAGCAAATTTTTTGGCTACGCCAACAGCCTGGTCAAGCTCAATGTTGTCGTAAGCGGCACGCTGCCAGTCCATAACGTGCAGCTGTTTATCAACGCAGGCACCTTCAACCATCAGGAAGAAGCCGTTTTCATTTTTGCTTAAAGTATCAATAGCGCGCTGAGTCATTTCCACAAGGCCCGGCTGGTCATTAAAGCCGCCCAGAACTTTCGGGTTTTTCAGCATGGCGCGGTCGATATATACATTCATGTTATCCAGCTGGTACAGGCCAAGAATTTTATCTTCATCTGCCGGAGTATTCAAAAGTTCGGTTCTGTTGCCGGAGAAAGTGTAGCCCAAATCTTTAAACTGTTCTACAACGTTAACATTATCTTTGCGTTTGGAACCGGGCACATTCATCGGAATGAAGTGGCGGGAACCACCGCCCATGATAACGTCCGGACGGTGATAATCTTCGGTCATGGTTTCGGCAATAAAGTTCTGTTCGGCACGGCGGCGGGTATGGCTCAGCATAGCTGCCGGAGTGGCGTCGGTAATGTTTGATGTGGAAACAATGCCGGTTGCCATGCCTTTGGTACGTTTAACAAGCTCGATAATGTTTTCTACTTTCGGGTCGTCAAACGGGTCTTTGGTGCTGTTGGCATATACGCCCATAGCGTTGTTAACGGATTTATGGCCGGTTGCATAAGCAGATGCGCTGTTGGCGGAGTCCGTTACCAGAGAATCATAGCCGGAAGTTGTAATAACAGCCATGTGCGGCATTTTTTCCATGTTCAAAAGGTCGTTGTATTTGCCGTCGCTCAGGCCTTTGGAAAGGATACGGGCCATTTCGCGTGCCTGCAGGCTCATACCGTCGCCTACAAACAGAATTACGTTTTTGGCTTTTTTCTTGGCTTTGGCATCGGTAACAGTGTAGTTTACAACATTTTTGTTGCCGCCGCTTACAGCTTCTACTTTAACAGCGCCTGCTTTGGTAAAGGCAACATCAGGAATGCAGTAAACGGTTACGCCGTCAGCAGTTTTAACTTCGCCTTTTTTGCCAAAATATTTTTCGGCGTCAACGCCGTCAACAGTTACTTTAAAATCATCAGCAAGCCCTTTAACTTCTACCTGCAAATCAAAGCGCTGGCCTTTTAAAAATTTGGCCTGGTTAATAGGCATTACGCTTACAGGGTTCTTTTCCTGAACGGTATAGCCCGCAGCTTCAACATGGGCAGGAAGATATACATTTGCTGCTGCGGCACAGCCAAAAATGCTTAAAAATGCACAAACGGCAGCAGCGGTTTTTCTTTTTTTGCTGGATAATTTCATAAAACTTTAGTCCTCCTTTAAAATGGCAGTTTAGTATATTGTTATTTTAGGTTGGCTTTATTATAAGCAAATTATTTAAAAATTTAATGCAGCGTAAGTAAAAAATATGTAAAAAAGCACCGTCGGTATCATCCGCCAGCGGTGCCAAAAAACTTTTATGCTATTTTAAAAAGCCCTTGTTCTCCAAATACTCTGCCAAAAATTTGCCCATACGGTTAACAAGCTTTAAGCAGTTAATTAAATGCTCGCGCGTGTTAAACTCATACGGCATCAAATCTTTACATTCCGAAGAACCAAATTCTTTTACAAACAAATCATGATATTCCTTACTGTAAGGGTAAACTTCCGGCAAAGGCTTTTCCTGCGGGCTGGTGCGCCCAACAAAATAACTGATGACCATTACCGAGCCAACCAGTGCACCGCAAACAGCGCGTGCGTGCCCCATGCCGCCGCCAAACGCCGTAACCATGCGCATGGTGTTGTCGTCAATCTTCAAGCCGCCTTCAGTGCGGAACGCCTGCAAAATGGCCTCGCCGCAGTTAAACCCGCTTTTAAAAGCATTGCCTGCCGCCGTGCCGATTCTTTCACTTAATTCACTCATAACCAATCCCTCCTGTGCGGAAAGTTTAATTAAGGTATAATTCTCTAAACGGCAGGCAAAACCCTTTAATTGTAAGTTTTTAATTGCTTTGCCTGCATCCTTTAATAATTACCGAAACAGCAGGCTGGCTGATATTAAACAAATTTGCCAAAAACACCTGCGACCAATGGCATTCATTATAAAGCCTGCAAATTTCTTCGTTGCGCTCAGCTCTGTTTGTAAAAGAATGTACATGCACTTCTGTGCCGGTAATATTTAAGCCGCTGTCGCGGATTATCACAATTCTGCGGCCGCCGTCTGCATCCCTTATTTTTAGTTCCCATGTGCGCATGCCGCTTCTGCAGCGCGGCAGATAATTTTCAAACTCTACCTCACCGCCAGCCGCAAACTTTTCCAGCAACGTTTTATCAAGCCCTGTATTTTCCTGATTCATTTTTTCCTCGTTCTTTCTTTCACATCACCCATAAATAAAAAGTAACTGTTTTTATTTAATTTAAAACTCCCAGCGGAAGCCGCCGTTAATTTGCCAAGTATTATCAAAATCTGCGCCAAAGGTACGTTCTACATCAGCCCAGAAGTAGCTGTTTTTGCCAAGGCTAATGTCTGCACCGATACCAACATCGCACCAGGTTTCCTGCCCGTCATACTCTTTGTCGTAACGTCCGTCATTACCTGTCAGGCTAAAGCTCTTGTCGCCTGCAAATTCGTGCAGCAGGTCAGCCTTAATGTAAAAGTTATCGTGCTTGCCGTTGTCTTTTACATATTCGCGCCCAATGCGGAAACCGGCACGCCCGATTAAGCTTGTTGCGCCGTCCTGGTCAACGTCAATACCGCTGTCGGATACATAGCTTGCACCGCCGACACGCGCCAGCTGAGCCTGAACCTGCGGCTCAAAATACCAGCCTGTGCCCATATCGTTTTTGCGTCCCCATTCGGCACTGATGCTGCCAAACCACTGGTGATAATCGCCGCCAATATCTTCGTACCCCTTGCTGAAAGCGCCGCTTACATCATAATCGCTGTTAATACGGCCGCCGCGCAGCACCAAATCACGGTAATGCCCTTTTTCGCCCAGCCATGTATCATACAGGCTTACAGCGTAACGCTCGTGCTCACCGTCGCCGCTGATGCCCATAATATTAGTATCAGCATCGGTGTAATCAATAGCAACGCCGCGGTAATGCTTGCCGTCTTTTTCGGTTACTTCGTTATCAAAGCCAAGCTGGAACATATCGCCGTTGGTTTCGTAGGTATCATCCCAGCCTGTTTTGCTGTGGCGGTAACGTACCCAAACGCCGTCATCTTCTTCAAGGTAACGCGCTTCGCCCATGCGTTTGTTTAAAGTATCAAGCTCGGTGCCCAGCGCGTAACCTGCATACATTGCACCCTTGGCGGCACTAAAGTTGGGGTTGCTTTCGGCAGATTTGCTGTTTAAGCCAATATACCAATCGGTATTATTATTTTTACTGCCAACTCCATAGTTATAATCATAAATTTTGCCTGCTTCATTATAAGTCCAGTTATCGCCGTAAACAGTAGTGAAGGAAGTGTCGCCATCGCCTACATTTGCAAAATACAGCTTATCGCCTACATTCATTTTATCTAAATTTGCTTTAGATTGCTCAAAATCCAAAGTTTGCGTAGAACCTTCTTCACTGTTTGTTATATAAATGTAATCACTGGTATCAGTTTCTTTTTTAACTCCCTTGTTGCTTAACCAGTCAATATCAACTTTAAAAATACCGCCCGTTCCTTTAAGGTTCTCTATTATTACACTTTTATGTGGATGAACAATTCCCAGGAATGCCTCATTGGAATAGTTTTCTTTTATATCATTATCTTGCATATTTACAATTCCAGCGTTATTCAAAGTAATAGAATTTATTTCATTAAATTCATAATATATCCATTCAGCACCATTTGATAAAGTTACATTTAAAACTCCATTATTCCAATTATCATCACGCCTTTCATCTCCATACCAGTATGAATCCTCAGAATCCAATATAACAGTTATTGTATTGGTATTACTTGTATCACGGTTTCCTTTGCTTACATCAATATCACCAACTATTTCAACTTTATTACCAGAAATAAATATATTATTATCGTCAGTATCTCCAGGTTGAGTATTTTTAGCGCTAATTGCTGCATTTCCCAAAACACCATTTAATGCTTTTATAACAACATTATTTCCATCAACAATAATATTCGAACCACCACGAGCATACAAAGCATTATTTTCAAATGTTTTGTACTTAATATCATTAATAACCGTAAAATCATACTTTCGTTCATTCAAAGTAACAGTAGACTTATTAGTAACAATATAAGCAGCGCTTGTAATCACAGGTTTAGTTGCATCAGAAATATGTACATTGACATCTTCATTATAAGTTACATTACTACTTATCTTAAGACCAGAACCACTATCATCCGTTGGCGTATTATATTTATACGCCCACGCACTGCCGCAAACGCCAGTGCTTAAAATCAATCCCAGCACAATAGCTCTTTCCAAATTTCTTTTACATTTCATATGCATTACCCCTTCCGCATTTTATTATTGCATATAACATTTTCTTTATTATTTCGTAAGACAAATTTTACCTTGAGATTATATGCAGTAATATTATACCAAACCATCTCTCCCCCGCAAGCAAAAGTTCGCATAGCGAACTTTACTTTTGGGTGGGCAATGCCCACGGCGGCGCAACTGCCCCGACCGCTGCCAGGGGCATGTTCCGCCTTGCATGCGCTTTCTGTTACTTTTTGTTAACAACGCCGCAAATTAAAATTTGCGAGTCACCCGCCGCTCCGTCAATAAAAAACTTACAAGGTAAACTTTTTGCAAAACCGGCTATTAATTATTTGCAGCGCTCAACAAAAAAACACCAACAGTACACTTTGTACCATTGATGTTTTTAATTGCCGTATTTGACTTTATCTTTTAATTTGCTATAATAATTATAGAAAAACAAATGGCTGCCGATAGACGGTCAGCCCAACAAAATGATATTGTTATTTAAGTAACAACCGTCAAAGTTTTGTCAGGACTCATGGCGGTTGTTACTGTTTTTTAGCGTAGTCTTTTCCGAGGGCATAGCCAAGGGAAAAGACTGTTATTGTATAACCGATAATGGTTAAAATATCAATAACTTCCATACTATCCCCTCCTCCATAGTATTTCCGCGTACGGATTTCTATGTCAACGGAGGGTCACAGTCCCTCCGGGGAGGGCTAACCGCCTACCGTTATGGCAGCACATTTGCTTAGATAGTTTAACAGATAAATATAATCCTGTAAAGATATTTTTACTTTATAAGTTAAAACCCGGGGCCTGCGTTTGGCAAGCTCCGGGTTTATTTTACGCTGTTATATTATTTTACTTCGGTTTTCCACAAGCCGTGCAGGTTGCAGTAAGCGTAAACGGCAACGGGTTTATCGCCGCCTGCAAAAGCAAATTCTGCTGCCGGTTTATCGCCCGGTTTCAGTGCTTTGCGCTGTCCGCCCTGTTCCGTTTCTACATAAATCCATTCAATATAATGCTCTGCCAGCATCGGGTGTTCGGCGCTGCCAACCTGTACTTTCATCACGCCGCCTTCCATAGTATAAACCGGCAGGTGTTTTTCCTGCGATGCTTCTACGGTGTTGGCGGTAAGTTCTGCCATCGGTTCGCCGCAGCAAATAATAGGTATGCCTGCATTTTTAATCATGCCAACCATGTTGCCGCAATGTTTGCAAACATAAAATCTTTTTTCCATTCTGTTCATCTCCTTAAATAACTGTTGTGTTTATTACAAAGCCCCTGCTTTGATTAACCAAGTGCCACGTCCATTATCATCATTATGGTAAAGCCCACAATAAATCCAATGGTAGATAAATCTGCGCTTTCATGCTCGCCGCCGCTCTGTGCTTCGGGTATCAGTTCCTCTACCACAACATAAAGCATTGCCCCGGCCGCAAATGCCAGTGCATACGGCAAAACGGGCGTCATTCCGGCAACAGCCCACGCGCCAAGCACGCCTGCCATAGGTTCTACCACGCCGCTTGCCTGCCCGTACATAAAGCTTTTAAAGCGGCTCATGCCTTCTCGCCTCAGCGGAATGGATACCGCCGCACCTTCCGGAAAGTTTTGCAGGCCTATGCCAAGCGCCACTGCCATAGCTGCAAGCAAGGATGTATGGTCGCCGCTTGCCGCCGCTGCGCCAAAGGCTACGCCAACTGCCAGCCCTTCCGGTATATTGTGCAGCGTTATGCTGAATACCAAAAGAATACTGCGTTTTAAATGCGTCGGTATGCCCTCCGTCTGCCCCTCTTTGGCAAAGAAATGGGCATGCGGCATAACGTGGTCTGCCAGGCACAAAAAGCCCGCGCCCCCAACAAAGCCGATAGCCGCTACCAGCCACGCCGGTATGGGCGCGCTCTGCGCCATTTCAATGGCAGGCTCCAAAAGCGACCAGAAAGAAGCTGCAACCATAATGCCTGCGGCAAAACCGAGCATCATATTCAGCACGCGCTTGTTTATTTCTTTAAAAAAGAAAACCATGCCTGCACCAAGTGCCGTCATAAACCAGGTAAAACAGGTAGAAGCCAGCGCCAAAAGCACAGGGTCGTTTATTTTTGTTAAAAATTCCATAGGTCACCTCTCTTGTCTTACTTTAATTATATCTCAAAAAATAATTTTTACAATCTATTTCACTAAAAAATCATTATTTTATTTCCCGGGCAACAGAAAAACGCCCCTAATATTAGAGGCGTTGTTTCTGCTTTATGGAGAAATGGATTTAACATAAACGGGGAGGGCCGCTTATGCAGAGAATAAGTTAAGCTTTGGCAAGCAGGCTGCCGATTTCTTTACATTCCTGTCTGGCAGCGTCATCAGGTTCGCCCATAGCAAGCACGCCCGGATGCAGAAGTTCCGCACCGTCGGCCTGTACTCTGGCTTCCCAGTCCTGCATGTAGCTGCCGCCCCAGCCGTAAGAGCCGAACAGCACGACTTTTTTGCCTTTCAAATTATCTTCAACCATGGCAAAGAAGGGTTCAAATTCTGTTTCTTCCAATACTTCGGCACCCATGGCACTGCAGCCAAAAGCAATTTTATCATAAGCAGCTGCTTCGTCGGGAGTAATTTCGCTTACGCTTTTAACAACGGCTTGTGCGCCTGCTTCGTCAATGCCTTCGGCAACGGCCTCGGCCATCATTTTTGTATTGCCGGTTCCGGACCAGTAAATTACAGCTATTTCCATTAATAATACCTCCTTTATATGGCAGTGGCAGCAACTTTTAACGTTACGCCGTTCTGCAATGCCTGCATCAGTTTTTCGCGGCACAGCGTATATGCATCAAACATTTTTTGCGCGCGTTCTGCGTTGCCGTAAACCTTCCAGTAACCGCAGCACTTAAAGTTGCGCCCTTTATAACGCTTAAAGCCTTCTATATCTTCCGGCGGATAGCCGAGAATGATGCCTATTTCATGCGGAAAGCTTTCTCCGCCCGCAATTTTGGCGGCAATTTGGTTTAAAAAATCCTGTACGCCGGTATTGGCCTCATAGCCAAAACGGGCAAGATAATTTTGAGTTACCTTTTTTTGAAAAATCTTTTCGGTAAGTTCAGTATCATAAACCAAAATTAATATATGCGCACGGCAGCGGCACAACAATTTAAAACGCGTATGGCTGTCTTTAAACTGTTTTTCATAATCTGCCAGTATTTCTTCCGCCTGCGGCATTAACACCGCAGGGCAGCTGAATAAATTTGCCGGTTTAATTCCTGCAATGGCAGGAGCCGCATGGAAAGCAAAAAATTCATCAAGATTATTAAAACCGAGAATGCCTTGTGCCATAATATCACCTAAAAGAAAGATTGCTAACCAAATATTCCTCAGGAGGGGCATTGGTCAAAGCGCAGTTATTTAAGCAGTAATCAAAAGAAGAAGGTTCTTCAGAATACTTGGTTAGCTTAATCTAACTCACATTTAGAAGTATAACATAAAAAGCATTAGTTAGCAACCCCTAACTAATGCTTTTGTGTAAAAATTTTTTTACTTTCTTTTTAACGTTTCTTAAACAGTTTAAATAAATCTGTTTTTTCTTCACTCATAAATTTATAATCCGGTACGGCTTCTTCTGCTTTTTTGCGAGCCGCCTCCAAATCATAAAAAACTTCCCATTTGGCATGGTTCAGTACATGCGGGTCTGCAAGGCGCAGAAGATACGCCGGATGATATGTTGCAATGCAGTCGTAACCCTGGCGCGTTTTAAACCATTTGCCGCGGTCGCGGGTAATGCGCATATCCGGGCTGCCCAAATAATGCAGCGCTACGCTGCCCAGCGCCACAATTACTTTTGGCTGCAAAATTTCCAGTTCTTTTTCCAGCCAGCGCTGCGCGCAAAAATCGGCTTCGGCAATATTAGGCGTACGGTTTCCTTTCGGGCGGCATTTTACTATATTCGTTGTAATTACCCTGTCCCTTGTCATTTTGGTTGCCCATAAAGCCTTGTCCAAAAGCTGCCCGGAAGGGCCAATCAGCGGGCAGCCGTAATCATCCTCGACCCCGCCGGGGCCTTCTCCTACAAATACTATCGGTGTTTCGGCGCAGCCAAACCAGCCGACAGGGCCTTTGGCAAATTCACACAGTTTACACTCCTTGCATTTTGCCAGCTGCTGTTCAAGTTCCTGCAATGCTTCTTCTTTCAATTTTCAACCTCTCCCAAACTAATCCACTGCGGTGTTTTGTTATATCTGGTTTTTATAAAGGGCAGGTATTGCTTCAGCTGCGTGCGCCCTTCTTTAACGGCATAAACGGCAGCGTGCATATTGCCCGATACCGGCGAAACCAGCTTGGAAATGCTGATAACATTTATTAACCCGCCATTTGCGTTAAAAACGCTCTGATTCATATTAATATACCAGTTTTGGCTGTTTCGCGGCTGATGCCCGTCCATTTCGGCAATTATAATGTAATCTGCGCCAACAGCCTGCGCCTCGCGGATAAAGTAATTCAGCGGATAAAATTCCTGCTTGTATAATTTGATATCGTCATCCATAATTATATATCTTGGCAGCATGTTCTGATATTCCGAAAGCAGAAAACTTTGGATATCCGGTATATAAGGGCGTTTTTCCAAAGCCCGGCTGGAACCTATCCATACCGCTACAAGCGGCTCGGTGCCGTTAAGCTGCTGCATGGGCGTTTTTGCAATCAGCCCGGCATCCTGTGCTTTTTGCAGCGCCTTGTAATATTTGTGTACCGATACATCGAAATACATTGCCATATCATGCTGCTGTGTTGCCAGCTTAGGCGATACACTGTATTTGTATTGTTTGCCAAACTGCTTATAGCCGCCAAAAAAAGTCTGCAAGCTTCCGGGAACAGGGTCTGCCGTATTGGTTATGCGCCACAGCAAAATCTTATCGCCGTAGGCTTTGGCAAACGCCGCGTTGCCTATAGCAGGTGCGCCAAATGTAATTACCGGCACGCGCCATTTTTCTATGCCCATGCTCACAAGGCGTTCCGCTGTAAGCGTTGCCACCGCACCGCCAAGGCTGTGCCCTGTTAAAAGCACTCTTACTTTAGGGTTATTTTTAATCTCCTCAACAAAGCGTTTGCTGCTTGAACCATCCTGCATGGTAGCACTTAAAACAGTGTTTACATATTCGTTAAACCCTTTATGCACCATGGGCACAGTTTCGTCTGCTTTAACAGTTTGGGCAAAAGTTTTAAATTCTTCAACCGTACTGCCTCCATAGGGCACCTGTTCGGTTTCAAGGTTTATTTTCCAGTCACTTTTATTGGCGCTTCCGCGGAAGCCCACTATATAAAAATCAATATCCTGTTCTTTAATATGGTTTTTGGCTACAACAATGCTGCTGTCAACTTTGCCGTCTTTTAATTTAAACGGCACAATCTCCCAGCCGTAATCGCGCAGGTAGGCAATTTCCGGTGCCTGCTGCGGGTCATAAATGCCAATGCAAAGCCCTGCGGCGATGTTTACAGCTTCTGTAAAATAGTATTCTTTTATAATTTCCTGCTTTTCGGATGATATGGCAGCAGCAAAAGCCTGCGCAGAAAAACAGAAAATACATACACAAAGCACTAAGATAAATTTGAGCCTTTTCATAATAATACCTGCTTTAATTGTTGATATATTTTAATTATAGCATTTTAAAAAGCAAACATAAATAAAAAGAACGCATCTTCCTGAGAAAATGCGTTCCGGTTTGTTCATAAGCCGATTCTATATAATTAATTGGGATTAATAACTATATATTACAGACGAACTACATTAGCAGCCTGCTCGCCGCGGGGACCTTCAACTACGTCAAATTCCACAGCTTGGCCTTCTTCGAGGGTTTTGAATCCATCAGCCTGAATTGCGGAGAAATGTACGAATACGTCGCCGCCTTCTTCACGTTCAATGAAACCGTAACCTTTTTCTGCGTTAAACCATTTTACTTTGCCAGTCATCTTTTCTGGGCCTCCTAAAAATATTACTTAAGTGCGAAAATACACTGTCTCGCACTCACTCCGCCTATTATACCCTATCAATATAAATAAAGCAAGGCACTTTAGGCAAAATTGCAAATATTTTCAGTAAATTGTGTTCAATTTGTTACGTTCTATTAATTTCAGCTTTTCCGTATGGCTTAGCTGTTTAATGGCATATTCACGTTTTAAGGCTTCGCTTTTATCAATAAGTTCCTCGCTGTAAACAAGCTCTACCGGGCCGCGGCTGCGGGTATATTTTGCGCCCTGCCCGCTTTGATGCGCTTTCAGGCGTTTTTCCATATCATTGGTCCAGCCAGTATAAAGTGAACCATCCGCGCAGCGCAGCATATATACATAGGCCGGCATTATTTTACAACTTCAACTTTTTCCATTACTACCGGTTCAATCGGGCGGTCACGGAAATCAGTCGGCACTACACCGATTAATCTTACTCTGTCCATGCCTTCTACAATGCGGCCGAAAATTGCGTGATGCCCGTCAAGCCACGGAGTAGGCGCAAGGGTGATAAAGAACTGGCTGCCACCGGTGTTCGGACCTGCATTTGCCATGGAAAGCACGCCTTCATCGTCATGTTTAAGGCCTTCGCCAAATTCATCTTTAATTTTGTAGCCGGGGCCGCCCATGCCTGTACCGGTCGGGTCGCCGCCCTGAATCATGAAGCCGTCGATTACACGGTGAAAAATAATACCGTCATAAAAGCCTTTATTTACCAAATCCAAAAAGTTTTTGGCAGTATTCGGTGCTTTGTCTTCAAAAATTTCTGCAACAAAAACACCTTTATTGGTTGTAAATTTTACTTTGCTGTTTTCGCTCATTATTATGCCTCCATTACATTTATTATGTTATTATTTTACACAATTAACCATGTCTGCGGCAAGTGTTTTTCCAAGCTGCGCGAAATTTGCATGTATAAACAAAAAAACAGCGGTTATCCGCTGTCTTTTTGTTTATGTTAGCTGTTTATACCAATCAGATGAGCTCGATAATTGCCATTTCAGCAGCGTCACCGCGGCGAGGACCAACTTTATAAATACGGGTAAAGCCGCCCTGGCGGTCTGCGTATTTAGGAGCGATCTCGTTAAACAGTTTTCTCGTTGCTTCTTCGTCCACGAGCTCAGCCATTACCAGGCGGCGTGCATGAAGGTCGCCGCGTTTAGCCAAAGTAATTAATTTAGCAGCATGTTTGCTTACTTCCTTAGCTTTAGTTACGGTAGTTTCGATTCTCTCGTGTTTGAAGAAAGAACTTAAAATGCTGCGGAACAATGCTTTACGGTTGCTGGAATTGCGGCCCAGTTTTCTGTATGCCATCTGTTTCCGACCCCCTTCTTATTCTTCTTCACTTTTGCGCAAGCTAAGGCCCATATCACTGAGTTTTTTCTTAACTTCTTCAAGCGATTTACGGCCAAGGTTACGCACTTTCATCATATCTTCTTCTGTTCTTTGGATAAGTTCATCAACCGTGTTAATGCCGGCGCGGCGCAGGCAGTTGTTGGAACGTACGGAAAGGTCAAGGTCGTCAATGGAAACGGAGCCTGTACCTGCCGGTGCGCCCTGTTCTTCTGCAGCAGCTTCTTCCGTGCTGCCGGATACGGTGATGATGCCGGAAGCAGTTTCAGCTGCCGGCTGGAACATTTTCAGATAGTCAATCATAATGCCGGATGCCATGCTTACAGCAGTATCAGGCTCTACGCTGCCATCTGTCCAAACTTCCAAAGTCAGTTTGTCATAGTTGGTAACATTACCTACGCGAGTATCGGTAACACCGAACTTCACTCTGGTAATAGGAGAATATATGGAATCAACGGGAATAACTCCTATCGGCTGATCCGCACGTTTATTCTTATCTGCCGGAACATATCCCAACCCTTTATCTACATTAATTTCCATATTGAATACCGCGTCGGTATCAAGTGTGGCAATGTGCAGTTCAGGGTTTAAAATTTCCACATCTGCGTCAGCAATGATGTTTGCTGCCGTAACCTCCTGCTCGCCGCTGCATTCAATGCGCAGAACTTTAGGTTCATCGCCGTGCAGTTTAAGGCAGAGGCCTTTGATGTTTAAGATAATGTCTGCAACGTCTTCCCTGACGCCAGGAATTGTAGAGAATTCATGCAGTACACCTTCGATTTTAACGCTGGTTACTGCTGCGCCCGGCAGTGAGGACAGCAATACTCTGCGAAGGCTGTTGCCGAGAGTAATGCCGTAGCCCCTTTCAAGCGGCTCCCAAACAAATTTACCATAACGCCCGTCATCGCTGATATCAGCTGTGACCATTTTTGGTTTTTCTAATTCGATCATATGGAAAGCCTCCTTCTTTTGCGTATTACCACAATACGCCCAATATATGGTGGCATGAAGATGTTCAAACTATTATTTGGAGTACAACTCAACGATGAGATGTTCTTCGATAGGAACATCAATTTCCTCACGAGTCGGGTAACGGTCAACTTTGCCGCCGAGATTTTCAGCGTCCTGAATCAACCATGCCGGAACGGTTTTGCCGGCAAGAGTTTCAGCCATGCCTTTGAAATATTCTTTGGAACGGCTGCCTTCCATAACGGAAATAACGTCGCCTGCTTTTACCAGAGCGGAAGGAATATCAAGGCGTTTGCCGTTAACGGCGATATGGCCGTGTCTTACAATCTGACGAGCCTGACGGCGGGTGTTTGCAAGACCAAGACGGAATACAACGTTGTCAATTCTTCTTTCCAGAAGGATGAGCAGGTTTTCACCGGTGATGCCTTCCATTTTTTTAGCTCTGTCGTAGTAGCCGCGGAATTGTTTTTCCAGCAGGCCATAAATAAATTTTGCTTTTTGTTTTTCAGTTAACTGAATGCCATATTCACTCTTTTTTCTGTTAGCGCGTTTAGCCTGACGGTGAGATTCCTTGCTAATGCCCAGAAATGCCGGAGTTAATCCCAAAGATCTGCATCTTTTCAGGACAGGCGTTCTATCAATTGCCATCTATGCTACACCTCCAATTATACTCTTCTGCGTTTCGGCGGACGGCAGCCATTGTGCGGAATCGGGGTTACGTCTCTGATGGAGTTAACCTCAAGACCAGCAGCCTGAAGTGCGCGGATAGCGGCTTCACGGCCGGCGCCGGGGCCTTTTACATAAACTTCAACCTGTTTCAGGCCATGTTCCATAGCTGCTTTGGTTGCTTCTTCAGCAGCCATCTGTGCAGCGAACGGAGTGCTTTTGCGGCTGCCGCGGAAACCAAGACCGCCTGCGGATGCCCAGCTCAGAACATTACCTTCGGTATCAGCGATAGTAACGATAGTATTATTGAAAGTCGAACGGATATGAGCTACACCGTTAATAATATTTTTGCTAACTTTTTTCTTGTTGCGAACAACTTTTTTACCAGCCACTCGTTTATCCCTCCTTCACTGATTATTTCTTCTTGCCGGCAATAGTACGTTTAGGACCTTTGCGGGTACGTGCATTGTTTTTGGTGTTCTGTCCGCGAACAGGCAGACCCATACGATGTCTGCGGCCGCGGTAGCTACCAATTTCAATTAAACGTTTAATATTGAGGGATTCCTCTCTGCGGAGGTCACCTTCTACTTTATAATCAGCGTCAAGAGTTTCACGGATTTTAGCAACTTCTTCTTCGGTGAGATCGCGAACGCGGGTATCAGGGTTGATACCGGTTTTTGCGAGAATTTCTCTCGATAAAGTAAGTCCGATGCCATAAATATAAGGTAAAGCGTATTCAATACGTTTATCTCTCGGTAAATCGACACCTGCAATACGTGCCATTAAAGCGCACCTCCTTCTTATCCTTGTTTTTGTTTATGTTTCGGGTTTTCACAGATTACCATAACATGGCCTTTACGTTTGATGACTTTGCATTTTTCACATATTGGCTTTACAGACGGTCTGACTTTCATTTTTTAACCTCCTCTTGCCTGTCTTGCTTATTTAAAACGGTAAGTAATTCTTCCACGGTTCAGATCATACGGAGTAAGCTCCACTGTAACCCTGTCGCCAGGCAAAATTTTGATGAAGTTCATACGTATCTTACCGGATATGTGTGCCAGAATAACATGGCCGTTTTCCAATTTTACCTGGAACATGGCATTTGGCAAAGATTCCAAGATTGTGCCTTCAACCTCAATTACATCTTGTTTGGACACGCTCAATACCTCCTTGCTCAGTTGCCAGAGAGACTATCTTTAACATCGGCATATACTTTGTCAATCGGCTGCATGCCGTCGATTTCATGATATAAGCCCTGTTTTTTGTAGTACTCTATTAAAGGCTCGGTCTGGGAATGATATGCTTCCAGACGGTTTTTGATTGTTTCTTCTTTGTCGTCGTCACGTTGATAAAGCGTCCCGCCGCATTTATCACACATACCTTCCACTTTGCTGGGGTTGAACGCTACATGATAGGTAGCGCCGCAGGATTTGCAGATGCGTCTGCCGGTTACCCTGCCAACAAGCTCAGCATCGGGAACTACGATATTGATTACGCCTGTCATCTTTATGCCCAGGTCTTTCATGATGCCGTCAAGTGCAACTGCCTGTTCTTCAGTTCTCGGGAAGCCGTCAAGGATAAATCCGTTTGCACATTCCGGTTTGGATAATCCTTCACGTACAATGCCGATAGTTACAACATCCGGAACAAGCTGTCCGGCATCCATATATCTTTTAGCTTCTTTGCCAAGTTCAGTTCCTTGCTTTACTGCTGCACGGAACATATCCCCGGTGGAAATATGGGGAATTTTAAATTCGGCAATTAATTTTTCTGCTTGAGTGCCTTTGCCGGCACCCGGAGGTCCCATTAAAATAATATACATTTCCTGATTCCTCCTATTTCATAAAACCTTGATAGTGACGCATCAATACGAGCGATTCAATCTGCTTCATGGTATCGAGCGCTACACCAACAACGATTAAGAGAGCGGTACCGCCGAAGTAAACACCTTCAATGCCGGTCATCCAGCCGATGACATTAGGCATAAGCGCAATCAGCGAAAGGAAAATTGCACCGGCAAGAGTGATTCTGGTCATGATTTTGTCCAGATAATCACTGGTAGGTTTACCGGGGCGCAGGCCGGGAATAAATCCGCCGTATTTTTTAAGATTGTCCGCCACATCATTAATATTGATGCTTACAGCAGTATAGAAATATGTGAAGAACAAAATCATCAATACATACAAAGTAGTCTGCAAAGGAGAGCCCCATGCAAACCAGCCTGCTACTGTTTTAATCCACGCAACGTCAACAAACTGTCCGATGGTTACCGGGAACATAAGGATTGAAGATGCGAAGATGATAGGAATAACGCCGGCCTGGTTAACTTTCAGCGGAATATAACTGGAATGGCCGCCGTACATTTTACGGCCAACAACGCGTTTAGCGTATTGTACTGGTACTTTACGGATACCCTGCGTAATTGCAATTACAAATACGATCATAGCAACTGCAATTACAGCAAATAAAAGTACATTTAAAGCATTAATTGTTCCGGCCTGTAAATACTGGTAAATTACGTGCAGCCCGTCAGGAATTCTGGAAACGATACCTGCAAAGATTATCAAAGAGATACCGTTGCCAACGCCTTTAGCGGTAATCTGCTCACCAATCCACATTAAAAATACAGTACCGGCAGTTAAAGTAATCGCAATTAAAAGAACGGAGAAAATGCTCGGGTCATTAATTGCCATTCTTAAACCATACGCCATACCCAATGCCTGGATGAAACCAAGAAGAACAGTACCGTATCTGGTTACTTTGGTAATTTTCTTCTGTCCTTCCACACCTTCTTTGCCCCATTGTTCCAGTGTAGGAACAACGACTTTAAGAAGCTGCAGAATAATGGAAGCATTGATGTACGGTGTAATACTCATCGCAAAAACAGAAAATTTGCTCAAGGCACCGCCAGAGAACATATCGAGCAAACCCAAGAGGTTACCGCTGTTAAACAGCTGCTCAATCATGCTTGCGTTAACGCCAGGAACAGGGATATGTGTTCCAGCCCTAAAAACGACGAACATGGCGAGAGTAAAAAGGATTTTCCGCCTGAGTTCTGTTACTTGAGAAAGATTTGCGAGGGCTGATAACACTTTAAATCACCTCTACTTTGCCGCCGGCTGCAATAATTTTTTCTTCAGCAGTTTTGCTGAAGCCCATAGCCTGAACGGTGAGTTTTTTGGTAAGCTCACCATTGCCGAGAATACGGACGCCGTCACGGATATTTTTAACCATGCCGCATTCAATCAGCATTACAGGTTCAACTACTGTGCCGTCTTCAAAGCAATTAAGGCTGCCTACGTTGATTTCAACATAGTCAGAACCGAATCTATTGTAGAAACCGCGTTTCGGGAAACGCAGATACAAAGGTCTTTGACCACCTTCAAAGCCCGGACGTTTTACACCGCCGGAGCGGGATTTCTGTCCTTTTTGGCCTTTGCCGGATGTTTTACCAAGACCGGAACCCAAACCACGGCCAACGCGTACATGTTTGGTTCTGGAACCCGGTGCAGGTGATAATTCATGCAAATTCATCTGTTGCACCTCCTCCATTAAGCTTCAACGACTTCAACCTTCACAAGGTGTCTTACTTTGTGAAGCATACCGCGGATAGCCGGGGTATCGTCTTTTATAGCAGTAGAATTAATTTTTCCTAAGCCCAGAGCTTTTACGGTCATGCGCTGGTCTTGCGGGTAACCGATAAGGCTGCGGGTCAGCGTAACTTTAAGTTGTTGCATCGAGCTTCCTCCTTAGCCAAAAATTTCTTGTACGGTTTTGCCGCGAAGTGCAGCAACCGTTTCAGCACTCTTTAAGGAACGAAGACCTTCAATAGTTGCGCGAACTACGTTATTCGGGTTATTGGAACCCTGGCATTTGGTAAGGATATCACGTACGCCTGCAAGTTCGAGTACGGCACGAACAGGGCCGCCGGCAATAACGCCGGTACCTTCTGCAGCCGGTTTTAAAAATACGCGGCCTGCACCGAACACACCAATGCATTCATGCGGAATGGTTGTACCAACCAAAGCAACGTTAACCATATTCTTTTTAGCGTCTTCTACACCCTTGCGAATAGCTTCGGGAACTTCTGCCGCTTTGCCAAGGCCCATGCCAACATGGCCGTTTTCGTCACCTACCACAACAAGTGCAGAGAAGGAGAAACGGCGTCCGCCTTTAACAACCTTTGCAACACGGTTGATGAACACGACTTTCTCTTTCAAGTCGCTTTCTTCATTTCTGAAATTAGCCACTATTATTCCTCCTTCTTTTAGAATTGCAGTCCAGCTTCACGGGCTGCATCTGCAAGAGCTGCTACACGGCCGGTGTAAAGATAACCACCGCGGTCAAATACTACTTCTTTAATGCCTTTTTCCAATGCTCTTTCGGCAATGGCTTTGCCAATTTCGCGGGCAGCTTCTACGTTGCCGCCGTTGCTGGCTTTTCTATCTTTTTCAACAGTGCTGGCAGAAACAATGGTTTCGCCAGTTTCATCGTTAATAACCTGAGCGTAAATGTTTGCCAGGGAACGGTATACGTTCAAACGCGGTCTTTCAGCAGTGCCGAAAATGTATTGACGGGCACGCAGATGGCGTTTCTGGCGTTTCGCATTTTTATCAACTCTGTTAAGCAAGAGTTTCACTCCCTTCCTTTAGAAATTACTTCTTGCCTTTAGCGCCTGCTTTACCAATCTTACGGCGGATACGTTCACCTTCGTAATGGATGCCTTTGCCTTTATACGGTTCAGGCGGACGCAAAGTGCGGATTTCTGCTGCAACAGCGCCTACTTTTTCTTTATCGGCACCGTTTACTACGATTTTGTTAGGAGCCGGAACCTCAAAGGTAATACCAGCAGGCGGCTCTTTAACTACAGGATGGGAAAAACCAAGGGTAAAGTTAATGTTGTTACCCTGTTTTGCGGCACGGTAACCTACGCCGGTAATTTCCAAAGTTTTGGAAAAGCCCTGGGTTACGCCGATAACCATATTATTAATGAGAGTACGGGACAGACCGTGCATGGAGCGATGTTCTTTGTCGTCGCTCGGACGTTCAACGGTGATAACGCCGTCCTCCATGGTAAGTTTCATTTCTTTGTTGATTTGGCGGGAAAGTTCGCCTTTAGGGCCCTTAACGGTAACAAGATTGTTTTCGATGGTAACTGTTACGCCAGCGGGCACGGTAATTGGATGCTTACCAATTCTAGACACTTATGAGCACCTCCTATCTTTCAGTATTACCAGACATATGCAAGCACTTCGCCGCCGAGACCGGCTTTGCGTGCTGCTTTATCAGTCATAAGGCCTTGGGAAGTAGAGATTACTGCAATGCCAAGACCTCCGAGAACTCTGGGCAGTTGGTCTTTCTGAGAATAAACTCTGAGACCAGGTTTGGAAATACGTTTAATGCCGGAAATAACTTTCTCTTTGTTGGCACCATATTTCAGGCTGACGCGGATAACGTTCTGTTTATTATCAGCAATTACTTCAAAATCTTTTATAAAACCTTCGTTCTTTAAAATCTCAGCGATAGCAACTTTGATTTTAGAGCACGGGATTTCAACTTTATCATGATGAACCGAATTTGCGTTACGAATACGGGTAAGCATATCGGCAATCGGGTCAGTCATTACCATACTTTAATACCCTCCTTCCTAAAATGCTGTATTACCAGCTTGCTTTGGTAACTCCCGGAATAGCGCCCTGATAGCTGTATTCACGGAAGCAGATACGGCAGATGCCAAATTTACGCATATAACCATGGGGTCTGCCGCAAATTTTGCAGCGGTTGTAACGGCGTACTTTAAATTTCGGCTCTTTATTCCACTTTTCAATCAAGGCTTTCTTAGCCAAAGTATTCCCTCCTAACTTATGCGCTGAACGGCATTCCGAGGATTCTGAGCAATTCTCTTGCTTCCTCATCAGTCTTAGCGGTCGTAACAATGATGATATCCATTCCGCGTACTTTATCAATCTTATCGTAGTCAATTTCCGGGAAAATCAATTGTTCTTTCAAACCAAGTGCATAGTTGCCGCGGCCATCGAATGCAGTCGGGCTAACACCGCGGAAGTCACGTACACGAGGCAGTGCGATGTTCATCAGTTTGTCGAGGAAGTAGTACATGCGGTCGCCGCGCAGAGTAACTTTTGCGCCAATCGGCATGCCCTGGCGGAGTTTAAAAGCTGCGATGGATTTTTTTGCTTTGGTGATAACAGGTTTCTGACCGGAGATTGCGGTCAGGTCTGCTACAGCAGATTCCAGAGCTTTGCTGTTGCCAACGGCTTCGCCAACGCCCATATTGATGACAACTTTCTCGATTTTAGGAATTTCCATAACATTTTTATAGTTAAATTTGTCCATCAGGCCTTTAACGGCTTCAGACAAATATTTTTCTTGCAATCTTGTTTTTGCCATTCAAACATTTCCTCCTTTCCCGGATTATTTATCTATTACTTCGCCACATTTTTTGCAGGCTCTTACGAAGCTGCCGGAAACTTCAACTTTTTTAATACGGGTCGGTTTCTGGCAATGCGGGCAAACGAGCATAACTTTTGCGGAAGCCATCGGAGCTTCTTTAACGATAATGCCGCCCTGAGGATTGCTCTGAGTCGGTTTTGTGTGACGTTTTACTTTATTAATGCCTTCAACGACAACTTTGGATTTTTTCGGCAGGGCCATAATAATTTTGCCTTCTTTGCCTTTGTCCTTACCGGACAGTACCAAAACTTTGTCGCCTTTCTTGACGTGCATTTTAGCTGCTGTCATTTCAGGTACACCTCCTTATGTGCGTCATCAAATTTCTTACAGCACTTCAGGTGCCAGAGAAATGATTTTCATAAAGTCTTTTTCACGGAGTTCGCGGGCAACAGGCCCGAAGATGCGGGTTCCGCGCGGAGTTTTGTCGTCTTTGATTACAACTGCCGCATTTTCGTCGAAGCGGATGTAAGAACCATCCGGACGGCGGACACCCTTAGCTGAACGAACAACAACTGCCTTTACAACGTCACCTTTTTTTACAACGCCACCGGGTGATGCATCTTTTACAGCACACACGATTACGTCGCCAATATTAGCATATTTACGGTAGGAACCGCCCAATACGCGGATGCACATAACTTTCTTAGCGCCGGTGTTGTCGCCGACATTAAGAATAGTCTGTTGTTGGATCATGGTTTTACCTCCCTTGCCAATCAATCAATCGGCAGATTTCATTATTTTGCACGCTCTAAAATTTCAATAACACGCCAGCATTTATCTTTGGAAAGCGGACGGGTTTGCATAATTTGGACAGTATCGCCAACATGTGCTTCGTTATTTTCATCGTGAGCTTTAAATTTGATAGTATGTTGAACACCTTTACCGTATACCGGATGTTTTACAAAACGCTCAACAGCAACTACAACAGTTTTCTGCATTTTGTCGCTGACTACTTTACCGATACGGGTAACACGCGTATTTCTTTCAACGGTCACAACTGTTTCCTCCTTCTTCATACTTCAAACACACTCAGGCGTTTAATTCACGCTGGCGCTGAATGGTTTTAATACGGGCAATGGACTTTTTAATTTCGTGAATTTTCATCGGGTTTTCACATTGTCCGGTTGCCATTTGAAAACGCAGGTTGAAGAGTTCTTCTTTTAAACCTGCCAGCTTGTTGTCTAATTCAGCAGCAGACATTTCACGGATTTCTGCGGTTTTCATTAAGCTTCACCACCCTTTTCCTGTGCGGCAGCTTCAGCTTCTTGCTGTGCGCGGGTCACAAATTTAGTCTTAATCGGCAGTTTGTGGCTAGCAAGACGCATAGCTTCTTTAGCGATTTCTTCGGATACGCCGTTCATTTCAAACATTACACGGCCGGGTTTAACAACTGCAACCCAGTATTCCGGGGAGCCTTTACCACTACCCATACGGGTTTCAGCCGGTTTAGCGGTGATAGGTTTGTCAGGGAAAATCTGAATCCATACCTGGCCGCCACGTTTAATGTAACGGGTCATAGCAATACGGGCTGCTTCAATCTGACGGTTTGTGATCCAGGCCGGTTCAAGTGCTACCAGGCCGTAATCGCCATGAGCAATTTTATTGCCGCGCATTGCACGTCCGGTCATACGGCCTCTGTGCTGTTTACGATGTTTAACTCTCTTCGGTAATAACATTAACTTATGCCTCCTTCGCCGGAGCAGCTTTTGCTACTTCTTTACTTTCAGGAAGGACTTCGCCTTTATAAATCCATACTTTTACGCCGATACGGCCGTAGGTAGTATGTGCTTCTGCTGTACCATAATCAATGTCAGCACGCAGAGTGTGCAGAGGAATGCTTCCTTCGCGGTAGCTTTCGCTGCGGGCAATTTCTGCACCGCCAAGACGGCCGCTAACCTGTACTTTAATACCTTTCGCACCCATACGCATGGTACGGCCTACGCACTGTTTCATAGCGCGGCGGAAAGCGATACGGCGTTCGAGCTGAGAAGCGATGTTTTCTGCAACAAGGGTTGCGTCCATATCCGGGGTTTTAACCTCAACGATATTGATGTCGATTACGCTGTCAGTCATTTTTTTCAAATCGTTTTTAAGCAATTCGATGTTGCTGCCCTGACGGCCGATTACCATACCGGGTTTAGCGGTGTGGATGGAGATGCGTGCTCTGTTGGATGCACGTTCGATTTCTACTTTAGAAATACCGGATAAGAACAGTTTATCTTTAATGAATTCACGGATTTTAATATCTTCCAATAAGTATTTTTCATAGTCTCTGTCGGCATACCATTTGGAATCCCAACCTTTAATGATGCCTACGCGCAGACCATGCGGATTAACTTTTTGACCCACTATCGTTTCCCTCCTTCTTCGGGATATTATTTTTCTTTAACTGCTACGGTTACGTGGCTGGAGCGTTTCAAAATTTTAAACGCTTGTCCGCGGGAACGCGGATGAATTCTCTTCATGGTAGGACCCTGATCCACAAAGCAGGTGGATACAACGAGTTCGTCTACATTCATGTCGAAGTTATGCTCTGCATTGGCAACTGCACTGCGCAGTACCTTCTCGATTACCTCAGACCCAACTTTAGGGGTATGTTTGAGGATCGCGAATGCTTCACCCACGGATTTGCCGCGGATAAGGTTAATCACGATGCGCAGTTTGCGCGGCGCGATACGAACATATTTTGCAACAGCTTTTGCTTCCATGCTATCTGCCCCCTTTCCCCTTATTTTAAAGCCGTACTTTTATCGGCATGACCTTTGTAAGTACGGGTGGGAGCAAATTCTCCCAATTTATGGCCAACCATATCTTCGGTAATGAATACAGGCACATGTTTACGGCCGTCATGTACGGCAATAGTATGTCCTAAAAATTCCGGAAGAATAGTGGAGCTGCGAGACCAGGTCTTTACAACTTTTTTATCGTTAGAAGCGTTCATGGCTTCGATCTTCTTCAGAAGACTTTCATGCACATAAGGTCCTTTTTTGATTGATCTGGACACTATTTGGGCCTCCTTTCTTTAACCTGCTAATTATTTCGTTCTGCGTTTTACAATCAGCTTGCTGGAAGCTTTTTTCTGCTTGCGGGTACGAGTACCGAAAGCACATTTGCCCCAAGGAGTAACAGGGCGTTTGCGGCCGACAGGAGAATGGCCTTCGCCACCGCCATGCGGATGGTCGTTCGGGTTCATAACTACGCCGCGGTTTGCAGGACGGATACCGAGCCAACGGTTACGGCCGGCTTTACCAATAGTGATGTTTTCAAAGTCAATATTGCCAACCTGGCCAACAGTTGCACGGCAGTTGATGTGAACTTTGCGTATTTCGCCGGAAGGCAGACGAAGAAGTGCATATTCGCCTTCTTTAGCCATCAGCTGAGCGGAAGAACCGGCGCTGCGTGCCATCTGGCCGCCTTTACCGATTTTAAGTTCAACATTGTGTACAGTAGTACCAAGCGGAATATTTTTCAGCGGCAGACAGTTGCCGATTTTGATATCAGCTTCCGGACCGCTTTCAATCATATCGCCAACTTTTAAATCAAGCGGAGCGATGATGTAGCGTTTTTCACCGTCAACATAGTTTACAAGAGCTATGCGTGCATTGCGGTTAGGATCGTATTCAATGGTTGCGACGCGGGCGGGAATACCGTCTTTGGTGCGTTTGAAATCAATAACACGATACAGTCTTTTAACGCCGCCGCCTTTATGGCGAACGGTCATTTTGCCGGTATTGTTGCGTCCAGCATGTTTCTGAAGTTTCTCAACAAGAGGACGGTACGGCTTATCTGTCGTAATCTCTTCGAAGGTAGACACTGTAATGAAGCGTCTCGAAGGAGAATACGGATTAAAGCTTTTAATAGCCATTTAATTTTACCTCCTTATTACGTTAAATTACATTCCTTCGAAAATTTGAATCGTATTGCCTTCAGCCAGCTTCACGATAGCTTTCTTATAATCGGAACGTTTGCCAACGTATCTGCCCATGCGTTTAGTTTTGCCAAGTACGCGCACGGTGTTTACTTTTTCAACTTTTACGTTAAAAATTTTCTCTACCGCTTGTCTGATTTCAGTTTTGTTAGCAGTAAGAGGCACTTTAAAAGTATATTTATTGTCCTGCATCATAACGGAAGTTTTTTCGGTGATTACAGGGCGGATTAACAAATCGCGAGGATTGGTTGCCATTATGCGAGCACCTCCTCAATTCTGGCAATAGCGTCTTTAGCCAGGAATACTTTATTATTGTTAAGTAAATCGAAGCAATTCAGGCAGCCATTGGAAAGAGCCGTTACCTTCGGCATATTGCGGGAAGAAAGTTCAACATTTTCATTCTCGCCGTTGGTAATGATAAGAGCTTTCTTATCAGCAGCATCAAAAGCAGCAAGCATTGCTACAACATTTTTGGTTTTCGGTGCATCAAATGCAAGACCGTCAACTACAACCATTTCACCAGCAGCAACTTTTGCGCTCAGTGCGCAGCGGATTGCCAGACGGCGTGCCTTACGGGGCATTTTTTTGTCATAACTGCGGGGCTGCGGGCCAAATACGGTGCCGCCGCCTACCCACAGAGGAGAACGGGTAGAACCGCTACGTGCACGGTCGGTGCCTTTTTGTTTCCAAGGTTTACGTCCGCCGCCGCGAACAAGGCCGCGGGTTTTGGTAGCAGCAGTGCCCTGGCGCTGGTTAGCGTGCTGCATTACGATTGCTTGATGTACAACAGCTTCGTTAAACTCTACGCCAAAAACTACTTCATTTAATTCTATTTCTTCACCGGTAGGTTGACCGGAAATATTATACACTGATAACTTCGGCATTAGAAGCATCCTCCTTTCTTTCGCTTATGTTCTTATTTCTTATTGGGTTTTACGGTTTCTTTAACTACAACGAAAGAACCGGCAGCTCCCGGAATGGAACCTTTAACCAGAATAAGATTGCGTTCAGCGTCAACTTTAGCTACGGTTAAGCGTTGAACGGTTACTTGAGCATTACCCATACGTCCAGGCAGTTTTTTACCTTTAATTACGCGGCCGCCAGGACCGGAGTACATGGGACCCATGGAGCCAGGTTCACGATGGGATTTGGAACCGTGTTTCATAGGACCACGAGCGAAATTGTGGCGTTTAATAGTACCTGCAAAGCCTTTACCGCGGGAAATACCGGTTGCATCAACCAATTCGCCGGCAGCAAAAATGTCGCAGGAAATTTTATCGCCTACTGCAAATTCAGAAGGAGCAGACAAACGTAATTCTTTGACAAATTTTACAGGAGTAACACCTGCTTTGTCAAAATGGCCCTTCATCGGTTTCGTGGTATGTTTTTCTTTTACTTCGCCGAAGCCAAGCTGAACAGCGTTATAGCCGTCTTTTTCTTCGGTTTTATTTTGAATGACAACGCAGGGGCCGGCTTCAATTACAGTAACCGGAATCAATCTGCCGTCAGCTTCAAAAATCTGAGTCATACCGATTTTTTTACCTAAGATTCCTTTAGCCATTCTCGCACCTCCTCCTTACAGTTTAATCTCGATATCTACGCCGGCAGGAAGATCAAGACGCATCAAAGAATCAACGGTCTTCGCAGTCGGTTCCAGAATGTCTACAAGACGTTTGTGAGTACGCATTTCAAACTGCTCACGGGAATCTTTGTTAACATGAGGGGAACGCAGAATCGTATAGATATTTTTTTCGGTCGGAAGCGGAATCGGGCCGGAAACCTGAGCACCGGTACGTTTCGCAGTTTCCACGATTTTGGCAGCACTCTGGTCAAGTGCTTTGTGGTCATACGCTTTGAGGCGTATTCTGATTTTCTGTGATTTCGACATTAAAACATTTCCTCCTAATCGCCCAGTTTCTAAGAACGGACATACTCCGTGAAAATCTCCCTGTCTAAACAGGCAAGCAACCTCTCACATCATCGCAGGGCCATACAAACAAACATAACAATATGAGGGGCGTATTTTTAGCCCCTCATAACGGGATCTAATTATTAAATGGGATCCTTATAATTATTTTTCTTCGATAGCGGTAACAACACCAGCGCCAACGGTACGGCCGCCTTCGCGGATTGCAAAACGCAGGCCTTGTTCGATTGCGATCGGGGTGATGAGTTCTACTTCCATCGTTACGTTATCGCCAGGCATTACCATTTCGGTGCCTTCCGGAAGTTCGGTTACGCCGGTTACGTCAGTCGTTCTGAAGTAGAACTGCGGACGGTAGCCGTTGAAGAACGGGGTGTGACGGCCGCCTTCTTCTTTCGTCAGTACATATACTTCTGCTTTGAATTTGGTGTGCGGATGAATGCTGCCCGGTTTTGCAAGTACCTGGCCGCGTTCGATTTCTTTGCGGTCTACGCCACGCAGCAGGCAGCCGATGTTGTCGCCGGCTACTGCTTCGTCAAGCAGTTTGCGGAACATTTCTACGCCGGTTACTACAGTGCTCTTCTTTTCTTCTTTCAGGCCTACGATTTCTACCGTGTCGCCTACTTTTACGCTGCCACGTTCTACACGGCCGGTTGCTACAGTGCCGCGGCCGGTAATGGTGAATACGTCTTCTACAGGCATCAGGAACGGTTTGTCGGTTGCACGTTCCGGAGTCGGGATGTATTCATCTACTGCGTCCATCAGTTCGATGATTTTCTTTTCGTATTCCGGGTCACCTTCAAGTGCTTTCAGTGCGGAGCCTACTACGATAGGAATATCGTCGCCGGGGAAGCCGTAGCTGGAGAGCAGTTCGCGTACTTCCATTTCTACCAGTTCGATGAGTTCCGGATCGTCTACCATGTCGGCTTTGTTCAGGAATACTACGATTGCAGGTACGCCTACCTGGCGTGCCAGAAGGATGTGTTCGCGGGTCTGCGGCATCGGGCCGTCAGCTGCGGATACTACCAGGATTGCGCCGTCCATCTGTGCTGCGCCGGTGATCATGTTTTTAACATAGTCGGCATGACCCGGGCAGTCTACGTGTGCGTAGTGACGGTTTGCAGTTTCATATTCTACGTGTGCGGTGTTGATGGTAATGCCGCGTTCTCTTTCTTCAGGTGCTTTATCGATCATGGAGTAGTCCATGAATTCTGCGCCGCCGCGTTCTGCAAGAACTTTGGTAATAGCTGCGGTCAGGGTTGTTTTGCCATGGTCAACGTGACCGATGGTACCAATGTTAACATGGGGTTTTGTTCTTTCATATTTTTGCTTTGCCATTTATTGTATCCTCCTTAAACAGGTAATTTCTTAGGCCTGAGTGCCTTTGTTTTTAGCAATAATTGCTTCGGCAATATTTCTTGGAACTTCTTCGTAATGGTCAACTTCCATGGAGTAGTTGCCACGGCCCTGAGTTTTGGAACGCAGGTCGGTAGCGTAACCGAACATTTCAGACAGCGGAACGAATGCATCAATAACCTGGGCACCGTTGCGTGCTTCCATGCTGTTAATGCGGCCGCGGCGAGAGTTCAGGTCGCCGATAACGTCGCCCATGTATTCTTCAGGAACGGTAACTTCTACTTTCATGTAAGGTTCAAGAATAACCGGGTCAGCTTTCAGTGCACCAGCACGGAAGCCCATAGAACCGGCAATCTTAAATGCCATTTCAGAGGAGTCAACTTCATGGTAAGAGCCGTCGTAAACAGTTACGCCAACGTCTACCATCGGATAACCGGCAACTACGCCGTTTTCCATAGCTTCTTTAACACCTGCTTCAACAGGCCCGATGTATTCTTTCGGAATAGCACCGCCGACAACTTTGTTGTCGAATTTGAAGCCTTCGCCGGGTTCCAGCGGAGTGAGTTCCAACCAGCAGTGACCATACTGGCCTTTACCGCCGGACTGACGAACGAATTTGCCTTCAGCCTTAACGGATTTGCGGATGGTTTCACGGTAAGCAACCTGCGGGTTACCTACGCTGCAGCCAACGTGGAATTCACGGAGCAGACGGTCAACGATAATATCAAGGTGAAGCTCGCCCATGCCGGAGATAATGGTCTGAGCGGTTTCAGGGTCGGTACGTACGCGGAAGGTCGGGTCTTCTTCAGCGAGTTTCTGCAAAGCAATGCCCATTTTTTCCTGGTCAGCCTTGGTTTTCGGTTCAACTGCTACGGAAATAACAGGATCCGGGAATACCATGGATTCGAGAATGATAGGAGCTTTTTCATCGCAGAGGGTGTCGCCGGTAGTGGTATCTTTCAAGCCAACTGCTGCTGCGATATCACCTGCGTAAACCTTTTCGATTTCCTGACGGTGGTTAGCATGCATTTGCAGGATACGGCCGATACGTTCGCGTTTGCCCTTAGTGGAGTTATATACATAGGAACCGGATTCAAGAGTACCGGAATATACGCGGAAGAATGCGAGTTTACCTACATACGGGTCAGTCATGATTTTGAATGCGAGAGCTGCAAACGGTTCTTCATCACTGGACGGACGTTCATCTTCTTCACCGGTTTCCGGGTTAACGCCTTTGATGTGAGGAATGTCGGTAGGAGCCGGCATGAATGCAACAATTGCATCAAGCAAAGGCTGAACGCCTTTGTTTTTATAAGAAGAACCACAGCAAACCGGAGTCATTTTGCAGGCAATGGTTTGTTTGCGGATGCCTGTCATGATTTCTTCTTCGGTGAGTTCTTCGCCTTCAAGATATTTCATCATCAGGTCGTCATCGCTTTCAGCAACTGCTTCGATAAGAGCCTGACGGTATTCTTCGGCTTTTTCCTTCATATCTTCCGGAATTTCAACGAATTCTTCGTCTTTGCCGAGTTTATCGCCATAAACGATAGCTTTCATTTTAATAAGGTCAACCATGCCTTCGAAAGTATCTTCATAGCCGATAGGAAGCTGGATAGGTACTGCATTAGCACCAAGGCGGTCTTTCATCATTTGAACTACGTTGTAGAAGTTCGCGCCTGTAATATCCATTTTGTTTACATAAGCCATACGAGGTACGCTGTATTTATCAGCCTGGCGCCATACGGTTTCAGACTGAGGTTCAACGCCGCCTTTGGCACAGAAAACTGCAACAGAGCCGTCAAGGACACGCAGAGAACGTTCAACTTCTACAGTGAAGTCAACGTGGCCCGGGGTATCAATGATGTTGATACGGTGGCCTTTCCAGTGGCAGGTTGTAGCAGCCGAAGTAATGGTAATACCACGTTCTTTTTCCTGTTCCATCCAGTCCATGGTTGCAGCGCCTTCATGGGTTTCGCCGATTTTATGAACGCGGCCGGTATAGAACAGAATACGTTCGGTCGTGGTGGTTTTACCGGCATCGATGTGAGCCATGATACCGATATTTCTTGTTTTCTCAAGTGGAAATTCTCTGCCCACTTTTTCGTCCTCCCTCTAATAAAAATCAGGGTTCTGGTTAAATTACCAGCGGTAATGAGCAAACGCTTTGTTTGCTTCAGCCATCTTATGGGTATCTTCGCGTTTTTTAACAGCAGCGCCGGTACCGTTGGCGGCATCCATAATTTCGCCGGCAACGCGTTCGCACATGGTTCTTTCACCACGCAGGCGGGAGTAGTTTACCAGCCAGCGGATACCAAGAGTGGTTTTGCGGTCAGCACGTACTTCTACCGGAACCTGGTAGTTTGCGCCACCTACGCGGCGGGCACGTACTTCGAGGAGCGGCATAACATTTTTCATAGCCGCGTCAAATACTTCAAGGGGATCTTTGCCGGTTTTAGCGCGGACAAGATCAAAAGCATCATATACAATGCGTTCTGCAACGCCTTTTTTGCCATCAAGCATGATTTTGTTGATGAATCTGGTTAATAATTTGGAGCCATACACCGGATCCGGCAGTACGTCTCTTTTAGTAACAGGGCCTTTTCTAGGCATGTGTTTCCCTCCTTAATCATTTCGTGAAATCAGTTAATACTGCTTATTTTTTTGCTTTAGCACGTTTAGCGCCGTATTTGGAACGGCCCTGGCTGCGGTTAGCAACGCCAGCAGTATCAAGTGCACCACGAATGATATGGTAACGCACGCCCGGAAGGTCTTTTACCCTTCCGCCTCTAATAAGAACAACGCTGTGTTCTTGCAGATTGTGACCGATACCCGGAATATATGCGGTAACTTCGATGCCGTTGGTTAAACGGACACGAGCAACCTTACGCAGAGCAGAGTTAGGTTTTTTAGGGGTTGTGGTATAAACCCTGGTGCAAACGCCGCGTTTTTGCGGGCATTCTTTCAATGCCGGAGCGGTGGATTTTTCAATTGCAACCTGTCTGCCTTTGCGGACTAATTGGTTAATTGTAGGCATATCGGCACCTCCTTCCCGAATAATTAGATTTGAATGATTATAAAAACTCCCGACTGGCGGAAGTCCCTATCAGTCTTTAAGCACCGCGGCGGCAGCAGCCCCAACGTGAATGCCGCATGCTTTGCCAAGTTCGTGCATCGAATCCGCGGTTATTACTTTTACACCGGCGGCTTCGCAGCTTTCCAAAAGCGGGCGGCTTATGCGGATATCGGCATCGGCTGCGATAAACACCAGCTTCGCCGTTCCCTTTTCAACCGCTTTTGCCGTTTGTTTAACACCAACGACATGTTTAGTTGCTTCTGTTAATTGCTTCAGCATCTGGCTGTTCCTCCTGAAAAAGGGCATAACTGTTCCGTGATACTGATATATTGTACCATTACAAAAAAGGCTTGTCAATATTTTTTGTAACTTTTTTTGCAGGCCTCAGCGCCCATTTTATGGGCTTCTTTCTTTACACGTTGCCTTGTGTTTCAAATGGCGTTTTTGTTATATTCTTTACACATAAACATGCCTGTTTTACGCCTTTTTTCACAATTCCGCCGCAAAAATTTTAAGCAATAAAAGCAAAAAACAAATAAAAAACTTTAAATTTTCTTAAATTTCAGGTCAATTCAGAAGGGCTGGTGCCCAAATATTTTTTAATTTTTCAAAATTGCATCTGGCATTTGCCGGACTTGTTGAAGGCATTGCCAAAATTTCCACGCCGTTCAGGCTGTTTGTGCGGCAATATTTTTTTAAAGCAGCATAGGCTTTGCCGCCGTTGCAGCAAATACGCTTAATTTTAGGATGGCGGGCAATGAAACCGGACAAATCATTATATTCCTCATCGCGTATTGCCGAATCGAGGCTGCCTTCACGGCGGCAGAACGCCAGAACATCCCACAGGGCAACATTGCTGCGCAGCAGCAAAGCCTTGCGCTCTTCATAATCGTCAAGCATTTTGCCATTATTAAAAATTTCTGCCATTAAACGCCAAAAGCGGTTATTTTTATGCCCGTAATACTGCTGCAGCTCCAGCGAGCGCTCCCCCGGCATTGAACCTAATATTAAAATTGTGCAGCCGGCATTTTCTACCGGCGCAAAGCACTTGCAAATATCACTCATTATTTTCACCCTCCAAATATATGGAAGCGTTTTTAGTTTTTATAACTTCAATGCAAGCACCCATTCTTTGCCAATACGCAATATTGCTGTTATGCTGCCCGCGCAGTTTCGATTCCATATTCTGCGGCACATAAATTTTTATTTTGCTCCTGCCTGCATTAACCAGCGCCATAATTTGCGGCGTAAGTTCGTTTCTAACCGCCATACTTTTCACTATCTCGCCAAAAGCGGGATGAAAAGGGCCCGCCACAATATTTCCGGGGCTGCACAATTCGTCATCCGGCTGTAAGCCGATGCGGATAACATTAATGCCGTTACCGGTAAATTTCTGCAAGGCTGCTGCACAAAGCTCTGCGGCGGCATCCACGCCAAGCGGCGTAAACTTTCCGCTGCGGTACGTTTCTTCAAGCGGTGTATCTTTAATTACCAAAAGCGGATAAAGCCTCACCATATCCGGTTTTAGGGCAATGCTTTCCGCAACGGTATCCATAAAGCTTGCCTGAGTTTGCCCGGGCATGCCGCACATCAGCTGCAAGCCTGTTTTAAAACCATGTGATCGCAAAAGTTCAACAGCCTTTACAACGCTTGCCGCATTATGCCCGCGCCCTGCCAGCTCCAAAACGCTGTCATCCAAAGACTGTACGCCCAGTTCCACCGTGCTTACATTATGCTTTTTTAAAAGAGCCAGCCTTTCCTCATCTATATAATCCGGCCGCGTCGATAAGCGCACGCTGCCAATGATGCCCTCCTGTAAAAGTTTATCAACCGGTTTGAAAAGTTCTTCCTGCAAATCCATATCAAGGCCGGTAAAAGAACCGCCATAAAAAGCAGCTTCGTTTTCTTTACCCGGTTTAATCCATTGTAAATACTTTTCTATCTGCTGCCGCACAGCCTCTGCCGATGCCGTTTTTTGCCCGCTGATTTTCTTCTGGTTGCAAAAAACGCACTGATGCGGGCAGCCCGCGTGCGGAATAAAAATTGGAATAATGCTCATAACTTTACCTTCCGTTGTATTCTTACCTGCATTATATTCTGCTGCCGCCGCGCCGTCAATACGGCAATTGCAAGCCCCGTTTATATATGTTAGAATAGCAGGTGCAAAATAATATAAAGGATGAATTTTTATGGGTTATTTATATCTTGCTTTGGCAATAAGCCTTGAACTTATCGGCACAACCTGCCTTAAATATTCCGAAGGATTTACAAAAATGTACCCTTCACTTGAACGCTTGCCGCTTACGGGTTATGCTTTTATTTATTTTCCAAATCGCTTTTATACCTGCATTTAAGCATTGCTTATGCAATATGGTGCGCCATAGGCATTGTAGCGGCAACGCTGATTTCAGTTTTTCTTTTTAATGAAGCACTTTCTCCGGCAGGTTATTTTGCCATTACCCTTATTGTAGCAGGCGTTATAATTTTAAACCTTTTCGGACCTGCGCACTAAACATAATTTAATAAAGGCATACAAAAAACGGTTTCAGGTATTCAGCCCGAAACCGTTTTAATTTATTTTTTAAGTTTTTCCAAAGCACTTTTTGCAGCGTGCTGCTCAGCTTCTTTTTTGCTGTGACCTATGCCCTTGCCGATAACCCTGCCTGCAACCGAAACAACAGTTGTAAACGACTTGTTATGCTCCGGCCCGCTGGAATCAATCAGTTCATAGGTAATTTCCACATCGCCATCTTTTTGAACCACTTCCTGCAAACGTGTTTTATAATCGGAATAAATTCCGTGTTCGCAAATAAAATCAAGTTCCTGCTTCATCAGGCCCAGCAAAAATTTTTCTGCGGAGGCAAGCCCCTGGTCGATATAGTATGCACCCAAAACCGATTCAAAAGCATCTGCCAAGATAGAAGCCCTGTTGCGTCCGCCGGAAAGGTCTTCACCTTTGCCGAGGCGCAGGTACTTGCCGAGAGAAATTTTATGCGCATACTGTGCCAATGAAGTTTCACAAACAATGTGGGCACGCAGCTTGGTAAGTTCACCCTCATTAAGTTTTGGAAAGTTTTTGTACATATAGGTGCTGACGATAATACTTAAAACAGAATCGCCCAAAAATTCAATGCGTTCATTGTGTTCCGGGCGCGGCTGCTCTTTAGCCTCATGGGCATAGGAAGTATGTGTCAGCGCCGTATTTAAAATATCTAAATTATTCATGGTAATTCCAAGCTGCCTGCAAAACTCAAGCAGCTCTTCCTTACGCTTACTTTGCATAGCAATCACCGTTTCTGTGCTTATGCCTTGTATTTTTTCAGAAGAATGCATGCATTGTGGCCGCCAAAGCCGAAGTTGTTGGAAAGCGCAGCTCTTACTTCTGCTTTGCGGGCAACATTAGGCACATAGTCAAGGTCAAGGCCTTCTTCAAGGTCGGGGTCTTCGTAGTTGATAGTAGGCGGAACAACGCCGTTATCAATGGTTAAAGCGGTTGCAATGGCTTCAACGCCGCCTGCTGCACCAAGGAGGTGGCCGGTCATGGATTTGTTGGAGCTGATCATCATTTTATAAGCATGGTCACCAAAAATTTTCTTGGCTGCCAGAGTTTCGTTCAGGTCATTTCTGTGGGTAGAAGTGCCGTGAGCGTTGATGTAATCAACTTCGTCCGGGCTGATGCCTGCATCTTTAATGGCAAGTTCCATGCATACAGCCGGCATTTCGCCGCTCGGGTCCGGAGCAGTGATATGGTAAGCATCGGCAGTCATGCCGTAGCCTGCAACTTCTGCGTAGATATGCGCGCCGCGTTTAAGTGCATGTTCAAGTTCTTCCAGAACAAGCACGCCAGCGCCTTCGCCCATAACAAAGCCGTCACGTTTTTTATCAAACGGGCAGGATGCTTTTTCGGGGTGTTCGTTATTGGTAGAAAGAGCTTTCATATTGCCGAAGCCTGCTACTGCCAGCGGGTTAATAGCAGCTTCGCTGCCGCCTGCCATCATAATATCGGCATCGCCGTACTGAATGATTCTGAAAGCTTCGCCAACACAGTGGGTGCCGGTTGCACATGCGGTTACAATAGCCATGTTCGGGCCTTTAAAGCCAAGAGCAATGGAAATCTGGCCTGCCGGCATATTAGGAATTTCCATAGGAATAAAGAACGGGCTGATTTTGGACGGGCCTTTTTCGACAAATTTCAAGGTCTGTTCCAGGTAAGTATGCATGCCGCCAATACCGCTGCCTACGCAAACGCCTGCTCTTACAGGGTCAATGCTTTCAAGGTCAAGTTTGGCATCTTCAACAGCCATTTTTGCAGCAGCAACCGCAAACTGGGTAACGCGGTCCATGCGTTTGCCTTCTTTTTTATCGCCGTATTTGGAAAAATCAAAATCTTTTACTTCACCGGCAATTCTTGTGCCGTATTCGCTGGCATCAAACTGGGTAATCGGGCCTACGCCGGATTTACCTGCAACCAGATTGTTCCAAAATTCATCTTTGCCGATACCGATAGGGGTAATAGCACCTACACCGGTTATAACAACTCTTCTCTTCAAAACAAATCACCTCAAATTTAAATTTTTTCTATATCTTCTTTCAGCCTTCTGAAAATTTCTTTAACAGGCAGAATTTCCTTAATCTTCCACATATTTGCACCGGTGAAAACAAGCCCGGTTTCCACATCGCCCTGCTGTGCACGGGTTAACGCCCTGATAATGCAGAAGCTGCGGGAACAATGCTTGAGGCAGGCGTCGCAGGTTGTAGGACGCGGCGGATTGCCGTCAAGAACTTTTTGTGCAAACGGATTTAAAATTGCGCGGCCTTTATAACCAACCGGGCTGTCAATCTGCACAACATCTTCTTTAGTCATTTTGAGATAAAATTCCTTCAGAGCAGGAGCACCGTTGGATTCTTCGCTGGCAGCGAAGCGGCTGCCCATTTGTACGCCGCTGGCGCCAAGCTTCAGAAGTTCGGCTACATCAGCACCGCAAACAGCACCGCCTGCGGCAATAACCGGAATTTTTACAGCTTTAATAATATCCGGCAGAATAGTTTTGATAGATTCCTGCGTGCCCAGATGGCCGCCTGCTTCCGTACCTTCAACAACAATTGCCGAAGCACCGAGCTTTTCGGAAATTTTAGCCAGCTTTACGGAAGAAACAATAGGAACAACTGCTACGTTGTAGGCGCGGCCGATGGCGAAAATATCTCTTGAAAAACCGGCGCCGGCAACAAGCAAATCAACTTTTTCTTCAGCTGCTGTTGTAATAAGGTCCGCAAAAGCGCGTGCTGCCACCATAGCGTTAATGCCAATCATGCCTCTGCCTTCGCTCAGTTTTCTCGCAAGGCGGATTTCCTGGCGCAGTTCATCAAGCTCAAGGCCGGACGCAGCTACAAGGCCTACGCCGCCTTCTCTTGCTACAGCACCTGCAAGGCGCGCAGTCGAAAGCCTGATGGCCATGCCTCCCTGAAATATTGGCATTTCAGCTACTTTATCACCTATTTTAAGCACTGGTAATTTCAACAAATATCCCCCATTTCTGGTTAAGATGCAACTTTTAAAACTTGGCAGGGAGGCTTAATGCCTCCCGCCAAACTGCGGATAAATTATTTTTCTTCATCCAACATTTTAACTGCGTCCGCAACAGTGCGGATTTTTTCTGCTTTTTCGTCAGGAATTTCAACGCCGAATTCCTCTTCGAAAGCCATGATTAATTCAACGATGTCAAGAGAGTCAGCGCCCAAATCGTCGATGAAGGAAGATTCCATTTTTACTTCTTCCGGGTCAACACTCAACTGTTCTACGGTGATGTTTTTAACTTTGTCGAAAGTGCTCATTACGATTCACCTCCTTCCAAGGTAGTTTGATAATACATTATTACATTACCATACCGCCGTCGACATGTAAAGTCTGGCCGGTTATATAAGCGGCATTATCGCTCACAAGGAACAGTACCGCTTTGGCAATATCCTCAGGCTCACCCAGGCGGGCAAGCGGAATGGATGCTTCCATGGCAGCAACAACTTTTTCGGAAAGAACGCTGGTCATATCGGTTTTGATAAAGCCTGGAGTAACAGCGTTAACCCTGATGCCGCGGGCAGCCATTTCTTTGGCAACGCTGCGGGTAAAGCCCAGAATGCCTGCTTTGGCAGCGGCATAGTTGGCCTGGCCTGCATTGCCCATTAAAGCAACAACGGAGCTGATATTTACAATTGCGCCGCTGCGCTGTTTTGCCATATATTTTACAGCTGCTTTGGTGCAGTTGAACACACCTTTAAGGTTGGTATTGAGAACAGCGTCCCAATCTTCTTCTTTCATGCGCAGAAGCAGGGTATCGCGGGTAATACCGGCATTATTAACAAGAATATCAATACGGCCGAGTTCTTTAACCACTTTATCTACCATTTCAGCGCAAACTTCGGTTTGGGAAACATCACCCTGCACGAGAATGGCTTTTCTGCCCATTTTTTCAATTTCAGCAGCAACTGCTTCAGCAGCAGCGGTGCTGCCTGCAAAATTAACGGCTACATCTGCGCCGTTTTCGGCAAGCAAAAGCGCAATTGCTTTGCCAATGCCGCGGGATGCCCCGGTAACTAAAGCTACTTTGCCTTCTAACAGCATTTTAACGGACCTCCTGGAAATAAGCAAGTGTTTTTGCAAGGCTTGCTTCATCTTCTACATTAAGGGAAGTTACGGATTTATCAATTTTCTTGTTAAAGCCGCACAGAACTTTGCCCGGGCCAACTTCAACAAAAGTATCTACGCCGCCGGCAATCATTTTTCTTACGCCGGTTTCCCAAAGTACAGGCATAGCAGCCTGACGGATTAAGGATGCTTTAATAACCTCTGCTTTGGTTACTTCTTCGGCGTTAACGTTTGCCATAACTGGGATTTTAGCATCGTGGAAAGTAATGGTTTTAAATACTTCTGCCAGACGGTCGGAAGCGGGCTGGAGCAGAGTGCTGTGGAAAGGAGCGCTTACCGGCAGGAGAACTGCGCGTTTTGCACCGGATTCTTTCAAAGCAACAAGAGCTTTATCCACTGCGCCAACGGCACCGGCAATTACAACCTGGCCGGGGCAGTTAAAGTTTACTGCCTGTACTGCTTCGCCGCATTCAGCTTCCACGCTGCGGCAGATTTCAACAATTTTATCGCTGTCCATGCCAAGTACGGCAGCCATGCTGCCTTCGCCTACAGGAACTGCTTCCTGCATGAACTGGCCTCTTTTGCGTACAATGCGTACGGCATCTGCAAAATCAAGTGCTTCTGCCTGCACCAGTGCGGAATATTCACCCAGGCTGTGGCCTGCTGCAATTTCGCAGGTTACGCCGTTTTCGGCAAGAACTCTTGCACAGGCAACGCTGGCAGTTAAAATTGCCGGCTGGGTATTAAAAGTAAGGCGCAGCTGGTCTTCCGGGCCTTCAAAGCACAGTTTGCTGATGGAAAAACCGAGTGCTTCGTCAGCTTCTTCAAAAGTCCTGCGTGCGCAGGCATAGTTTTCGTACAAATCTTTGCACATGCCAACGCTCTGTGAGCCCTGGCCGGGGAAAATAAATGCTACTTTACTCATTAACATAGCCTCTCTTTCGCCAATTATTTACACCATTTAAGAACAATACTGCCCCAGGTAAGGCCTGCGCCGAAAGCAACAAGCAGCAGGTTGTCGCCTTTTTTCATGGCATGCTGGTCCTGCATTTCCGTAAGAGCGATAGGAATGCATGCTGCGGAAGTATTACTGTATTTATCAATATTTACCCAAACTTTATCCATCGGCATTTTAAAATGCTTGGCAGCGGACTGAATGATGCGGATATTAGCCTGGTGCGGTACCAGCATATCAATATCTTCATTGGTCAGGCCAGCCTGTTCGAGGGATTTTTTAGCCGTTTTGCCCATAATTTTTACGGCGAACTTAAATACTTCGTTGCCGTTCATATGTACTGTATGTTCTTTGGCGTCAACGGTTTCGTGGCTGGCAGGTTTTCTGCTGCCGCCTGCGGGCTGCATAAGGTGAATGCTGCCTGCACCGTCACTGCCAAGGTCAAGGCCCAAAATGCCGTAGCCTTCTTCAACTTCGCCAAGTACGGCTGCGCCTGCGCCGTCGCCAAACAGTACGCAGGTATTGCGGTCTTCCCAGTTCAAAATACGGGAAAGTGTTTCCGCACCGATTACAAGGGCTTTTTTATAAACGCCGCTGGCAATCATCTGCGCAGCAACGCTTACACCGTAAACAAAGCCCGTGCAGCCTGCAGAAAGGTCAAACGCAGCTGCGTGCGTTGCCCACAGTCTGTCCTGCACAAGGCAGGCGGTGGAAGGATATACGCCGTAATCAGGCGTAGCGGTTGCAACAATAATAAGGTCAAGGTCGGCAGGGGCAACACCGGCATCTTCCAGTGCACGCCTTGCGGCGATAAGGGCCATATCGCTTGTAGCCTGTTCAGGAGCTGCAATATGGCGGGTTCTGATGCCCGTACGCTGCACAATCCATTCATCGCTGGTATCAACCATTTTTTCAAGGTCGTGGTTGGTCAAAATCTTGCTGGGAAGATAGCTGCCTACACCCAGAATACCAACTTGTTTTACAGCTTTAGTCATGTATTTATCCTCGTTTCTTTATTTTTCTTCGTCTTTGATGACAATTTCAGCAATATGTTTTACCACGTCACGCTCGGCAAAGTTAATGGCTACCCTTACCGCACTGGTAATGGATTTTGCCTTGCTGTTGCCGTGGCAGATGATAAACGGAGCCTTAACGCCCAAAAGCAGCGCGCCGCCGTATTCCGTAACGTCAGCACGTTTTTTTAAGGCTTTCATTGTCGGCAGAAGCAAAAGCCCGCCGAGTTTTGCCATTAAGCCGCCTTTGGAAATGGCGTCTTTTATTACTACCATTATAGCACTTGCAAGCCCTTCTGCAAACTTTAAAACAACATTGCCCACAAAGCCGTCGCATACAACAACATCAACGGTGCCTTTATTAATATCGCGGCCTTCAACGTTGCCGATAAAGTTAATATGCTGTTCTTCTTTCAGCAGCGGGTACGTTGCCAGAGCCTGCTCGTTGCCCTTGGTTTCTTCTTCGCCGATATTCAAAAGCCCTACACGGGGTTTATCAACACCAAACATCAGCTCCGAATAAACGCTGCCCATCAGTGCGCTCTGCACCATGTGTTCCGGTTTGGCATCAACTTTGGCGCCGCTGTCCAAAAGCACCGTAGTGCCGGTAAGGTTCGGAATCGGCGTTGCAATAGCCGGGCGCTCAATGCCTTTAATTCGCCCCAGGTAAAACAGCGCTGCCGCAACAGCAGCACCGGTACTGCCGGACGATACCAGCGCATCGCATTTTTTCTCGCGCAAAAGGCGGGTTGCCACAACAATAGAAGAATTTTTCTTCGTTTTTACGGCAATGGAAGGATGCTCGTCCATTCTTACAACCTCCGTTGCCGGACAAATGCTGAGCCTGTTGTCCGTATCGGCTTTGTATTCGCGCAGCAGGTTCTCGATAGTTTCCAGGTCACCTACCAGCACAATTTCACAGTTAAATTCTTTTACAGCCTGTACCGCTCCAAGCACAAGTTCTTTCGGGCCATAGTCCGTTCCCATTACATCAAGCGCGATTTTCATATGCCTGTGTCGTCCTTTCGTCCGGGCAGGGTACAATTATAAATTTTGCCCGGAATACTTCCTCATTATTATTTCTTATTTTAACCCAAATTATATATTTATTAAGCTCCCTGCGGATAACCTCTGCCTTTGCCACCAGCGTAGCCCCTGCGTATACGGGCACTTTATACTTAACATTGCCCACACCGGTAAGGGCCGCTTCGGCATCAACAACTGCCAGCGCCAGGGTATTTGCCATGGCAAACATGTAATAGCCTCTTGCCACACCTGTTTTTTCCAATACCATATCAGGAGTTATTTTCAGCATGGAAATGCCGGAATGATTAAGTTCCAGGTCAATCAGGTCACCGACAATATCTTTTTTGTCAATGGCTTTCAGCTTTACCTGCGCGTTTTCGGCCATCTGGCGCGTGCGCTCGCGCAGTTCCGGGATGTTAAGGCTTAGCCTGTCCAAACGGATAGTCTGAATGCTGACCGCCAGATTTTTAGCAAGCTGCTCATCCGTTAAAAAAGGGTTTCTTTGCAGCATTTTAAACAAACGCTCATGCCGTATTACTTTTTTAGCAGAATTCATAACATCACCTTATTTTAATACCTACTCCTAATATCTGGATTTATTATAATAGTACAAATAAAAAAAAGCAAGCAAAATTTTTTACCTGCTTTTCATCCTTAAAACGGCAAAATAAAAAGAGGCCGCAAAGCCTCTTTAACAAATATCCGGTTAAAAGCAAAAACCCCCAAGCCTAAGGCTTAGGGGGTATTTTTTACTCAGCGTCTTTTGCTACAACCTGTTTACCATTGTAGTAACCACATTCGGGGCAAACACGGTGCGGCATTTTCATTTCGTGACATTGCGGGCATTCAACTAAGCCGGGAGCGGTAAGCTTCCAGTTTGCACGGCGGGAATCACGGCGCGCTTTAGACATTTTTCTTTTTGGTACTGCCATTGTTGGTACACCTCCTCAAGCTGTAAGGCAAAATTTAATTTTTGATGAATTGCTTTAATGCCGCCAGTCTGGGATCAACCGAAGTTGTATCACAGCCGCAGTCGCCTTCATTTCTGTCAGCCCCGCAGACCGGACACAGCCCACGGCAATCTTCCCTGCAAAGTGCTTGCAAAGGAACTGCCAAAAGGAGGCTCTCTCGAACAGGCTCTGTTATATCAAGCAGATCTGATTCATAGATAAAAGCATCATTTTCAATGTTTTCTGCTCCTGCCGGATAAAATTTTTCAACCACCTGGGCGTTCAGCTTTTCGGTATAAACCTTAAGGCAGCGTCCGCAGGTGCGTTCAATTTCCGTTGCTGCTTCCGCCTTGAGCAAAATTACGTCGCCCGCATTTTCAACCATGCCTTTTAAAACAACAGGCGCGGTAATTTTTAAATCGGCTTCTGTAATTCCCAGCTCGTCAGGCGTCAGTTCATACGAAAATTCTTTGCTTCCGACAAGTCTTTTTTTGATTTCTGCGACATTTATTCTTATCATATTTCACCAATCGTATCAATTATAGCTATGTGAAGCTGCTTTGTCAAGTAATAGTTATCGCCCGCAGGCTTACAATTTTATAATGCGGCGGCAGATATTTACAGTGTCGCGCGCAATTACAAGCTCCTCGTTGGTAGGAATTGCAAAAATTTTTACCTTTGCGCCATCAACATTAATTTCCTGGTTCCTGCCGCGCGCCTTGTTTTTCACTGGGTCGATGCCGGTACCGAGATACTCCAGCCCTTCGCAGATTTTCTCGCGCATGGAAGAAGAATTCTCACCCAGACCCGCCGTAAACACAATGGCGTCCACGCCGCCCATCGCCGCCGTATAAGCGCCGATATATTTTTTTACGCGGTAAGCAAAAACGTCAATCGCCAGCTGGCTGCGTTCATCGCCGCGGTGCGCCGCGCTTTCCAAATCCCTGAAATCGCTGGAAAGCCCGCTGATGCCCAAAACGCCGCTGCGGCGGTTAAGATATTCGTCAATCTGCTCGGCATCCATATTTTCTTTAACAATTAAAAAGGGAATAATCGCCGGGTCAATCTCGCCGGAGCGCGTGCCCATAACAAGTCCGTCCAGCGGGGTATAGCCCATGCTGGTATCAATGGATTTGCCGTATTTAACAGCCGCCACGCTGGAACCGTTGCCCAGATGGCAGGTAATAATGCGGTAATCCGAAACTTCTCCGCTCATCATTCTGGCGGCTTCCTGAGCCACGTATTTATGCGAAGTGCCGTGGAAACCATAACGGCGCACGCCATATTTTACATACAGCTCATAAGGCAGGCCGTATAAATAGGCTTTTTCCGGCATGGTCTGGTGAAACGCCGTATCGAAAACAACAACCTGCGGCACCTGCGGCATTAACGCCATGCAAGCCTTAACGCCGTTTAAGTTGGGCGGGTTGTGCAGCGGCGCAAGCTCGGCGCACGCAGCAATGCCTTCAAGCACATCCGGCGTTACAAGCACGGAATCGGAAAAGCGTTCGCCGCCGTGAACAACGCGGTGCCCGACAGCGTCAATTTCGCTCATGCTTTTAATAACGCCGTAATCGGGATTTACCAGTGCGTCCACCGCCAGCTTTATGCCAAAGTTATGGTCGGGCACGTCGATATTAATATCAACCGTGTATTTTCCTTCCGGAGTATGCTTTAAAACAGAACCGTCCATGCCGATACGCTCAATCAAGCCTTTGGCCAGCACTTTTTCGCCGTTCATATTTATAAGCTGGTATTTAATTGAAGAACTGCCGCAATTAACAACAAAAACAATCACAGTATTCACCCCTAAAATTAGTTTTGCACTTCCGGGTAAATTTTAATATACTATTAGTATACACTATTTGACATTTAACCGCCAGTAAAACTTTCTGAGGTGAACCTATGAAAAAATCTATCGGCGTTATAGCCGAATACAATCCCTTCCACAACGGGCATTTGCTGCATCTTACCGAAGCGCGCCTCCTTGCCGGAGGCGATTTGCCCGTTATTGCCGTTATGAGCGGCAGCGTTGTGCAGCGCGGCGAACCTGCTTTCTGCAATAAATGGGCGCGGGCGCAGATGGCCGTACAAAACGGCGCAGACCTTGTACTGGAACTGCCTGCCGTATTTTCATGCCGCAGCGCGGAATTTTTTGCCGCAGGCGCAGTGCAGCTTTTAGCAGCGACAGGAATTACGGGTTCCCTCGCTTTTGGCGCGGAAACCGCGGAAACACAAACGCTTGCAGCTGCCGCCCACTTCATCAACACTCATCAGGAAGAACTGCGCGCCATTATAAAAAGCGGCGCGTCTTACGCTGCAGCCCAGTCCACGCTTTTGCAAAATGCAGGCTTTACTTTTGCCGCGGCGGAAGCAAACGATATTTTGGCTCTGGAATACTGCCGCTGCCTGCAAAAATACGCACCGCAAATTGCGCCGCTTGTTATACGCCGCTGCGGTGCAGGCTACAACAGCAGCGATATAAGCACGGAATACGCCAGCGCCAGCGGCATACGCGTGGAATACGCCGCAGCAGGGCTTTCCGGCAAAATTTTAAAACAAATCCCGGAATGCAGCCATGAACTACTTGAAACGCTCCATTCTTTAAATTTGCTTGGCTGGAATACAGCAAAACTTGACGCGCTTGTTTTATACAAACTCTGCATGCTTACGGAACAGCAAATTGCCGCTGCCTGCGAATGCACCGAAGGCCTTGAACACCGGTTAAAAGCAGCCGCTGCCTGCCCGGATATGCAAAGCGTTGTAAGCAGCGTAAGCAGCAAACGCTATACAAAATCGCGCATCCGCCGCCTGTTAATGCAGCTTTTGCTTGGCAATGACAAAACCATTTTTACCGAAGCCAAACCGCAATACCTGCGCGTGCTGGCCTTTAACAGCCGCGGGCGCAGTATGCTTGCACAAATGCGCAAAACAGCCTCGCTCCCGGTTATTACCAAAATAGGCCGCAATTTTAAAAACTGCCTCACCGGCGATGCCGAAAAAGACGAACTTATTATACGCCAACTGCAAATGGACATTAACGCTGCTAATTTGCTGGCATTACTTCAAAACCGCAGCCAAAACTACTGCCAAACCTACAACAGTGATTTTTTAATGCAGCCTTTTCAGCAGGACTGATAAAAAACAAAGTCGCTTACCCGTAAGAGTAAACGGCTTAAATTTTTGCCTGATTATTTTTCTTCTTCGTCGTCCTGAATTTCATCGCCGTAATATTCCTGCGGCGCTGCAAGTTTGCGGCGTTCGTCGTTAACGGAATTGCGGTTATCGTTCAGGCCCTGCAGGGCAGACTGCAAATTGCCGCTTAAATATGCCAGCATATCGTCGGCATATTGCAGCACATCCATTTTTACGCGCTCTGCATAAGCGTCTGCTTCTTCCTTAACTTCCTGTTCATGGCGCAGGGCCGTATTTTTAATATCTTCGGCAAAAGCCTGTGCCTGCTGCACAACTTCTTCCTGGCGTACAAGGCGTTCTGCTTCCGCCTTGGCAATTTCCACAATGCGTTCCGCCTCGGTTTTGGCCTGCACAACAATATTGTCGGCATCTTCGTGAGCCTTGTTGATTATGGCTTTCTGTTCTTCCAAAAGCTTGGCGGCACTTTTTACTTCACGGGGAATAGCTTCCTTCAAATCATCAAGAATTTCAGCCAAATCGCTTTCTTCCACAATGATTTTATCAGTCAGCGGAATTCTGCTGGCCGCAGAAATAAGATTATACATTTCATCAAAAATTCTGTCTAAAGCAGCACTGGTACTCTTGTCTATCATCGTAACATCCTCTTTCTATAACAAGTGTTTTTCCGCCAGCAGCTCCTTAATGCGCACCTCAACGTTATCGGGCACCAAACCGTGGATGCAGCCGCCAAACGTAGCCAGTTCGCGCACGCCGGAAGAGCTTAAAAACGAATAATTGGCATTGGTCATGATAAAAACAGTTTCCAGATTATTATCAATTTTTTTAATCAGCAGCGCACGCTGAAATTCATACTCAAAATCGGAAAATGCACGCAGGCCCCTGACAATAAAAGGAGCTTTTTCCTGCCTGCAAAACTCGTTCAGCAAACCCGAAAAACAGGTAACCCTGGCATTGGGGATATGCGCCGTTGCCATACGCAGCATTTCAACACGTTCTTCCATGCTGAACATTGCTTTTTCCTTTCCCGGATTGTGAAAAACACTGATGACAATCTCATCAAACATCTGGCTTGCCCGTTCAAAAATGTCCAAATGGCCATTGGTTACCGGATCAAAACTCCCCGGGCAAATTGCTCTGCGCACTTTATTAACCTCCTAAAATCTGCTTTGCAGACGGTAAATTTTGGCAATATTCTAAAAGCTTTATTCTACACAAAATGTAATATTCCTTTAATTGCCGCACCTTTTATCTATTGTAACATGTTTTCACACTTTTGCAAAACGTATAAAGCTAATTTTTGTTTCGCCGTAAGTTTCGCAGCGCACAAGTTCAAACTGCGGCGGCAGTGTTCCCAGCTCGTCATGTGCCGAATGTTCGGCAATTAAATAGCCGCCGTCGTTTAAAAGAGGGCTTTCTGCCAGCGCGGCAATAACCTTCTGCACTAACCCCTTGTTATAAGGCGGGTCGGCAAAAACAAAATCAAAACTCATGCCTTTTTTATACAGCCGCCCTATCAGCTGGCAGGCATCTCCGCAAATTGTTTCCGTATCGCCCTGCGCCCGGCATTTGGCAATATTGCTTTCTACCAGCCTCAGCGATTCTTTGCTTGTATCGGTAAAAACAATTTTCTCCGCGCCGCGGCTCCAGCTTTCAAGCCCGAGGTTGCCCGTACCGGCAAATAAATCCAGCACCTGCGCGCCGATTATTTTGCTGCCGATAATATTAAACAGCGATTCCTTCACCCTGTCGGCAGTAGGGCGCACATCCCAGTTTTTGGGCGTAGTCAGCTTCAGCCCTCTGGCTCTGCCAGTAATAATTCTCATTTTAAAAACTCCGTACTTGTAATATAATATTTGTAATTATACGCTGCAAAGGAGGCTTACCGTGAAAAAATATTTATGGCTTTTTTTAGCCGCCCTGTGCAGCTATATTTTTTATTTTTTCAGCCTGCCGCCAAGCACGCCTTACACACCACCGCCCCTGCCGGTGCAGGAACAGCTGCTGCTTGTGCCGCTCGACAGCCGCCCGCCCTGCACGTTAATAGCGCAGGATTTGGGCAGGCTTGCTTCCATAGATGTAATTTTACCCCCAAAAGAACTTCTTGACAACTACCGCACACCAGCAAACCGAGAAAAATTATCCTCATGGCTCAGCCATAACGCAGGCAAATGCCCGTCTGTTATTTCCGGCGACCTTTTAATTCACGGCGGGCTGCTTGCTTCGCGCCTGCCGCAGGGAACCGTTAATGACGAGCAGAACTTTTTAAAGCTGCTGCAAGAAATGCCTTCATGCGAAGATATTACCGTTTTTTCGATTATTCCGCGCCTGCTCGTAAGCGATAACCTGCTGCCGGACGCCTGGTACCAGTGGCACTTAATGCGTTATTCAACCCTGCGCGATATTGTAGAACAGTTTGGTGACTACCCTTCCACAACTCAGCTGGAAGAAATAAAAAATAAAATTCCGCAGGAAATACTGCAAAAATATAACGTGCTGTACAGCACTAACGACAATTTTAACAAACAGCTTGCAGCATTGTGCGCTGCCAAAAATTATACGCTTGTAATAGGGCAGGATGACGCCCAGCCCTTTGGCCTGCCCAACCGCAACCGAACCCACGCCGAAGCCTATATGCGCCGGGCAGGGTTAAGCAGCGCCAGCACAACCACCTGCGGTGCGGACGAAATAGCGCAAATGCTTACGGCACGCCGCTTTTGCCAGATTAATAACTATAAGCCAAAATTTTATATTGAATATACCACCGGCAGCGCAGCCACCGCCATTATGCCATATATGGCAGTTACCGCCGAAGCCGCCCTGCTTGACAAAATTAAATTTACCGGCGGCATGCTGACGCAAAACCTGGATGAAGCCGACGTTATTTTATATGTACACTGCGGCAGTGCCAAAGAGCCTGCTAATGAAAAAATGGCGCAAAAACTGCAAGCACTGCTTAACAGCGGCAAGCATGTTGCCGTTATCGACGCCAGTGAAGATTATGAAAGCAGCCAGATGCTTTTGCCCGTGCTTTTGGCAAACAACGTAACCATAAACAAACTTGTTTCTTACTCGGCCTGGAACACCTTCGGCAACGCGGCAGGCACAGCCATGGCGCAAAGCGCAATATTTACAGGGCAGCTTAAACGCCTGCCCAAACATCTGCTGCCTGCGCTTTACGCACAAAACCTTAACTTTACCGTTGCCCGCCTGCTGGATGATTACAGCTACCAAAAACTTTTGCATCACCGACTCAGCACCATACTTACCCTGCGCGGGCAGGACCCTGCAAATTTGAATGACAGCTATAAAACTTTTGCCGAAAATATTATAGAAGGCTTTATTTATAACGAAAAACGAAGCCTTTTATATACCAATTTAGGCCTTACACCCTTTTACAGCGACGGCGCAGATGAATATTACCTTACCGGTATTAACGCCGAAACAAAGCTCCCGTGGAACAGAATTTTTGAAATAGAATTAAAAACAAATTGTGAATACGGCATAAAAAAATCTGCACGATAATTAAAGCACAAAACCTCACGGCACATAAATACCGTGAGGTTTTAGTTTATTTGTTAATTTATTATTTTACGAGTTTTTAAGCAGTATTTAAGTAAAGCACCAGCTTTTTAAAACAGTGTCCCTTGCTTTTCATTCCTTAAAATTTTCCAGACTGCCGCACAGGGTTAAAGCGTAAACGCTTTTTGCGCCTGCCTGCTTTAAGGTTTTTGCCGCTTCGTCCAGCGTTGCGCCGGTTGTTAAAATATCGTCCACCAGTAAAATTTTTGCATTTTGCACATCACCATACACTTTAAAGCAGCCGCGCACATTGCTGCGGCGTTTATCCGGTGCAAGGCCGTACTGCGGCGCTGTTGCCTTTATGCGCGCCAAAACCTGCGGTTGCCACGCACCTTTAACGGCAAGCGCTTGGGCAAAAATGTTTTCAGGTATATCAAAGCCGCGCTGTTTGCGTCTTGCTGCATCAGTCGGCACGGAGATAACCATATCAAAGCCGCTTTCGCCATACGCCTGCGCTAAAAATGCAGCTTCTTCCGCCAGCGGCTGCAAAAATTTGCTTTCACCTTCAAATTTAAGTTTGTGCAGCATTTCTTTAAGCGCGCTGCAGTATTTATACCCCATTACCGCGCCGTCAATGTTTAACAGTCCCGGCATTGCTTCAATCAAAAGTTCACTGCGCCTGCAAGCAGGGCAAAACACGCCGCTTTCGGTTTCTGCATTGCATACGGAGCAGCTTTGCACAAAAAACACGCTTACAAGCGCCCGCCACCATTCTTTTATATAATTCAAATTATCACCATTTTATTAAAATACGTCGGCCTGTTCCTGCAAGCGTTCTGCCAAAAGCGAATAACGTTTGCGCGTTTTATCGTTTAAAACAGCTGCCTGCACGGCTTTTTTGCTGCCGACTATTACAACCTTTTGCCGCGCCCTCGTTACCGCAGTGTAAAACAGGTTGCGCTGCAGCATTATATAATGCCCCGGCACCATTAAAAGTATCACTACAGGGTATTCGCTGCCCTGCGATTTATGCACGCTCATGGCATAGGCTAACTGCAGTTCATCTACTTCGGCAGAAGTGTAAACAATTTTGTTGCCGCTGATACCGGCATAAGCATATTCATCTTCAAACGAGGTAAATACCGGTTTGCCGCCGTCATCATACACAACCGTTACATTGCCGCCGTCGATGCGTATTATGCGCCCTATGTCGCCGTTAAACACTTCTTTTTCATAGTTGTTGCGAATCTGCATTACCTTATCGCCTTCGCGCAGCACGGCTCCTCCCGGCAGCGTCAGTTCGCCCTTGTCTGCCGCGGGCGGGTTTAAATGCTGCTGCAAAACTTTGTTTAAGTTCTGCACGCCGCAGGGGTTTTTATGCATCGGCGAAAGCACCTGCACATACTGCAGGCCGTGTTCGGCTGCTATCTTTCCATACAGCTGCGCTACAAAATCTGCCGCCATAAACTCGTTGTCAAAACCGGCAAATTCAAAATCACTGTGTTCGGCAAATTCCGGCATCTGCCCATGGTTAATACGGTGGGCGTTGCGCACAATGGGGCTTACTTCCGCCTGGCGGAAAACATTTTCCAGCCTTACTACCGGCATTTTTTTGCTGCGGATAATATCTTTCAGCACCGAACCCGGCCCTACCGAAGGCAGCTGGTCAACGTCGCCGACAAAAATAAGGCGGCAGCCGCCCGGCACTGCTTTCAGCAGATGGTGCATTAAGGTAATATCCAGCATGGAGGCTTCGTCGATAATAATTGCTTCCGCATCGAGCGGGTCGCTGTCGTTTTTGCCAAAGTTAAAACCGCTGCCGTCAGGCTGGTATTCCAAAAGCCGGTGTACCGTCTGCGCCGGATGCCCGCTTGATTCTGCCAGACGCTTGGCCGCCCTGCCCGTAGGCGCCGCCAGCAAAATGCGGCAGCCCGCTTTTTCCAGCACCGTTATAATGCCCTTAACAACGGTGGTTTTGCCTGTGCCTGGCCCACCGGTTAAAACAAATACGCCATATTTAAGCGAGGCATGGATGGCTTCTTTCTGCGCTGCGGCAAGCTGTATGCCAGCCTCGCGTTCCCACTGGCCGATAATTTTTTCAACATCAACGCTTTTTATTTTTCCCGGCGCATCGCGCAGCGCAATCAGGCGTTTTGCCGTCTGCGTTTCCGCCTGATACAGATATTCCGGGTAAATAAGGCGCAGCCCGCCAACTTCTTCCGTACGCAGGCGGTCTTCGTCAATCAGTTCTTTAAAAAGCTCTTTTACAGGTTCCGGGTCGGTCTGCAAAAGTTTAACCGTTTCCTGTGCCAAAAGTTCTTCCGGCACGCAGGTATGCCCGGCAGAAGCCGCCATGTTAAGCGCATAAACAAGCCCTGCTTCTATGCGCCGCCTGTCGCTGCGGCTGCACCCCAGTGCCAGCGCTATTTTGTCGGCCGTCCTGAAGCCTATGCCCGTTACTTCGCCTGCAAGGGCATAAGGGTTTTCCTGCACGCGCACCAGTGCCGTGCTGCCATAGCGTGCCTGCAATTTTGGCGCATAGTTGGCGCTTACCCCGTGCTGCTCCAAAAACAGCATCAGTTCGCGCATTTCACTGAGTTCGGCATACGAAGCCGCAATGCTTTCGGCCTTTTTGCGGCCTATGCCTGCAACTTCCGTCAGCCTTTCCGGCTCGCTTTCCATAACGGTCAGCGTACGGCTGCCAAAATGCTCCACAATACGCGCCGCCATAGTTCTGCCAATGCCCTTAACCGCGCCGGATGCCAGAAACCGCTCAATACCGTCCGTGGTGGAAGGCTTAACCACGCGCAAAGTATCGGCTCTGAACTGTCGCCCAAAACGTACATGCTCGCACCATTCGCCTTCCATGGCAATGTTTTCGCCCATATAGGGCGCCATGCCTTTATAGGTAACCGTTGCCAAACCGGCTGCCGTTTTAACGCGCAGCACGCAAAAGCCGCCGTCACCGCTCTGATATATAACATTTTCCAGTGTTCCCTGCAGCTGTTCCAAATGCTCACCACCGTACAAAACAAACGTTCAGTTTATTATAGCATGTTTTTTTAACTTAATAAACCTCGTCCGCGCAGGCTATTATTTTTTGACAACAGGTTTAAAATTAGCTATAATTAATTAAATACGTTTTAGCCTTTTTCCAAAAAGGCAGGAGGTTCCGCTTTGAAATCCATCGGCACACAAATTGCCATTGATATGTATAATTGCAGCGATATACTTTTGGATGACGTTATAGGCATCGAGCACATGCTCAGCAGCGCCGCAGCGCGTTTCGGCATGGAGCCGAGCGGCGTTTATGTAAACGACGAGGACGGCATTGACGAATATTCCGTGTTTGCGCACTGCAAGCAGGGGCATATTACCATGCACGTTTATCCGGATATGGGCTTTGCCACGATTGATATTTTTACCTGCTTTAAAGAAGCCGACCCCGACGGGCTGGCACGCTTTATGCGCAAATACTTCAATCCCGACAAATCCAAAATCACTTATCTGGAACGCGGCGATTTCGGCAACGAAAGCGATATGAAACCGCGCCGCAAATCACATACAAAAATCATACGCAAAGCCAAAACCCTTGGCAAAAAATTATCTAAACTGATGATGCGTCCTAAATCAATTTAAACGCTGCCAAAAGGCAGCTTTTTCTTTTACCCTGCATTTAAACGGAGGATTTTATGAAATATATTTTTTGGGATATTGACGGCACGCTGCTTCTGACAGGCCTTGCCGGGGCAGATGCGCTGCGCGCGGCAATCAGGGAACTGTTCGGCGTCGAAAATTTCCAGTTTTCGCATCCGCTGGCAGGCGCAACGGATTCGCATATTATCAAACAAATTTGTATTGATATAAAAGGGCGCTGCCGTACTTTTGATGCCGCAAACATTTTAATTAACTACCACCGCCTGCTGCCAAAATTTTTAAAAGAACGCCAGGGGCATTTAATGCCTAATGTAACCGCAACGCTTGCTTATTTTGAAGGCCTTGAAGGTTTTAAAACCTGTCTTTTAACCGGCAACACCACTACCGGGGCTTATTTAAAATTGCAGCGGTACGGAATTGACAAATACTTCGACAGCCATTACGCCGTCTGCGGCGAACTCAGCGAAGACCGCAGCGAACTTGCCAAAATAGCCCTGCGCCGTTTGCAGGTAATGCATCCGGAAGAAGAAATCAGCGGCAGCGATATTTTTCTTATCGGCGATACACCCAACGACATTATCTGCGCCAAAGCCATAGGGGCGCGCTGCCTTGCCGTGCTTGCAGGCTCCACCTACACCAAAGAGCAGCTTGCGGAGCACGAACCGTGGAAAATTATTGACAAACTGCCTGACGAACCGCAGAAACTGGTTCAACTTTTTGACGAAGCCTGAGAGGAATTATGAAAAAATTTTTATTAACATTTATTTGCTGCCTTGCCTTACCGGCAGCGGCATTTGCCTATAACGCAAGCGACGTGCAGCAGGTACAGAGCGGCATCAGCTGCCCCGGTGCGGATTTAAGCGGCGCGGATTTAAGCGGGCTTAACCTTAACGGCATTAACCTGCGCGGCGCCAACCTTAACGGCGCGCGTTTGGCAGACACCGATTTAAGCGGTGCAGACCTGCAAAACGCAAACATGCACCGGGCCGTATTTAAAAACTGCACTTTAACCAAAGCCAATTTAAGCGGCGCAGATTTAAGCTATGCCAACCTAAACGGAAACAAACTGGACAAAGCCGTTTTAAATAACGCCGTACTGTACCGCACAGGCCTGCGCGGCGCAGATTTAAACTATGCAAGCTTTGCCTATGCCAAATTGCAGGAAGCAACCCTGGACAAAGCAAATGCGCAGAATACCGACTTCAGTTACGCCGGAATGTCTTACAGCTGGCTTTATAAAACTGATTTAACCGGCGCCGTTTTAACACACGCCAATTTATACAACGCCAAAATGCAAAACGCCGTGCTCACCAATGCCGATTTAACCTCTGCCAATCTTTCGCGCAGCAATTTGCAGCACGCCCAGCTTAACGGTACCCGGCTCGACCGCGCCATGCTTGACGACGCCGATTTAAGCTACGCCGATTTAACGCTTACCGATTTTGGCCGCGCATTTAAAGATAACGCCAAATTTTAAGCAGCACAATCAGCGCATAACAAAATAAACTACATATATACGGCAAAACTCCGCAGCACTAAACTGCGGAGTTTTTGTTTTGCTGATTTTAATTTTTAAATGTTTACAGTTTTAAGCCTTCCACCCATTTTTGCAGTTCTGCCGCGCCTGTGCTTCCTGCAAAGCGTTTTGCCGGGCGCCATACCGTTTGTTCGGAACAGGAAGGATGCAGGAATTTATCCGTATCGCCTACGCCGCTGCCGCCGCTTGTTGCAAACGGAATAACGGTTTTGCCGGAAAAATCCTCGCTTTCCAAAAAGGTATTAATAATTGTCGGCGCAACATACCACCAAATCGGAAAACCAACAAAAACGGTATCATACTGCGCAAAATCTTTTACGCTGCCGCTGATGGCAGGACGCGAAGCTTTATCTCTCATTTCTACCGAGCTGCGCGAATTTTTGTCCTGCCAGTTTAAATCTGCCGCCGTGTAAGGCTGCGCAGGCGTAATTTCATACAAATCGCCTTTAACAACGCCTGCCAGCGTTTGCGCCAGCTTTTTGGTAACACCGCTGCACGAAAAATAAGCAACTAATACTTTCTGCATAATTATCCCTCTTTCTCAATAAATTTAAATTTATATTTTCTGCTCTCCGACAGACCAAACATGTTCAGCCCCGGAAGCCTCCGCCGTATTTTGCGCCATGTGTTTTTGCAATCCCATCCACACATTTAATTATAACACTATCCTTTTCCCCCGCAGCATTATAAAATTTTATTCCTGTTAGTTTTATTATAATTCTGCGCAGTTAAAACAACAAATAGTTATAAAACATGATGCTTCATTATTTTTAGGTATAATAAAAAATCAGGGCAGCCGCGCAAATAAAGCAGCCGTCCTGATTTTTAGTTTAAAGCGTAAGCATTACAGCTTTACAATATTCAGCAAAACTTCGGTGCATTTTACAAGCGAAGGCACCGGCAGATATTCGTAGCGCCCGTGGAAGTTATGCCCGCCGGTAAAAATATTAGGGCAGGGCAGCCCCATTTCGGATAACCGCGAACCATCCGTACCGCCGCGCACAGGCACAAGCTGCGGTTCAATACCGGCTTCGCGCATGGCGTTTTCGGCACGCTCAACTATTTCAAACACCGGCGTTATATATTCTTTCATGTTGCAGTACATATCCTGCAAATTGCATTCCACGCTGCCGGCACCATATTTGTTATTCATAAACGCTGCCAAATCCAGCAAAAGCTGTTTGCGTTTTGCCAGAATATTCTTATCGTGGTCGCGCAAAATCATATCCAGTTCCACACGGTCGGTGCCGCCTTCAATACGCAGGCAGTGGTAAAAGCCTTCGTATCCGTCTGTATATTCCGGTTTTTCTCCCTGCGGCAGGGCAAGCTGCCATTCCGCGGCCATGGTTACGGCGTTGCGCATTTTGTTTTTGGCGCTGCCGGGATGTACGGATACGCCGTTAAAAATTATTTTGGCGTTACAGGCGTTAAAGGTTTCATAATTAAGTTCACCCAACGCGCCGCCGTCCACAGTATAGGCAAAATCAGCCTTAAAATCAGCTAACGGAAAACCGTCAGTGCCGCGGCCGATTTCTTCATCCGGCGTAAAGGCCAGCAAAACTTTGCCGTGCTTAATTTCCGGGTGCTGCAAAAGATATTCACAGGCACTTACTATTGCCGTAATACCGGCCTTGTCGTCTGCGCCAAGCAAGGTTGTGCCGCCGGCGGTTAAAATATCCTGCCCGCGGTATGCCGCCATTTCCGGAAACTCTTTTACGCTCAGTACGCAGCCGGGCGCAAGGTGCATATCGCTGCCGTCCCACGCTTTGTGCATGGTAACCTGTACGTTTTCGCCGCTTGCCTCGCTGCTGGTGTCCATATGGGCAATAAGACCGATAACAGGCGCGGCTTCTTCCGCGTTGGCAGGCAGCTCCGCCAGCACATAGCATTTATCTGTCACACACACATTTGCAAGGCCAAGCTCCGTAAGTTCGTTTTTTAAATATTCCGCAAGCTGCCACTGTCCTTTGCTGCTTGGCAGCTGCGCGCTTCTTTCATTGGAAGCGGTATTGATTTTCGCATACGCGGTAAACCTTTTTACAAGGCGTTCCGCATTAAGTTCATACTTCATTTGTATCCTTCTTTTCCAAATATTCCTGCCATAATTGGCCGATAGTTTTATGCAGAAGCGGATGTACTATATCCGGCGCAATTTCTGCCAGCGGGCGCAGCACAAAATCACGGTTCTGCATATCAGGATGCGGCACGGTTAAATCGGGTTCATTAATAATTTCGCTGCCGTAAAAAAGCAAATCCAAATCTATAATGCGCTCGCCCCAGCGGCGCAGGCGTACTCTGCCCATTTCCAGTTCTGTTTGCAGCAGCATTTCAAGCAGCTGCCGCGCCAAAAGCTCCGTCCGCACTTCGCATACCGCATTTAAAAAGCGCGGCTGGTCGGTAACGCCGTAAGGGTCGGTATCAATATATGTAGAAACTTTCGTTATCTGCAAGCCCTTTTTGCGCAGGCGCATTAATGCTCCGTCGAGATTTTCCCTTAAACTGCCAAGATTTGTACCCAATGCCACATACGCTGTTACCTGCATAAAACCGCCTCCAGCATCCGCACGGCACGCACGTTTTCTTTAACGTCATGCACGCGCACCATCTGCGCACCGGCATACACAGCCTGGCAGCTTAGGGCAATCGTTCCTTCAAGCCTTTCCTGCGGCGGCAGCCCGCCCAGCGTTTCGCCGATAACGGTTTTGCGCGAGGCGGCGAGCAGCACGGGGTAACCCAAGCCTACCAGCGCGTCCAGCCCTTGCAGCAGCGCAAGGTTCTGCTCCGTGTTTTTGGCAAAGCCGATGCCGGGGTCAAGAATTATTTTCTCCGCGCCGATCCCTGTTTCCTCTAAAAGCTGCGCACGCTGTTTAAGATATGCGGCGACTTCCGCAACTACATTTGTATATTCGCAGTTTTGCTGCATGGTTTTAGGCGTGCCGCGCATATGCATTAAAATTACCGGCACTTTGGCCGCAGCGGCAACTTCCGCCATACGCCTGTCACCGGTCAGCGCCGTAACGTCGTTAATAATATCGGCTCCGGCGTTAACGGCTTCCTGCGCCGTAAGCGCATGATACGTATCAACAGAAACAATGCTGTGCGGAAAGCGTTTTTTTATTGCCGTTATTGCAGGCACCACGCGGCGCACTTCTTCCTGCTCCGTTACAGCACCCGCGCCGGGACGCGTGCTTTCGCCGCCGATGTCCAAAATTTCCGCGCCGTCATTCAGCATTTGCTCCGCCTTTTGCAAAACGGCATCTTCGCCGCTTAAGCGCGAGCCGCTGTAAAACGAATCGGGCGTTACATTTAAAATGCCCATAATGCGCATTTTTTCGTAAGTAATTTTTCTGCCGTCCGCCAAAACGGTTACAGGCTGCTGCCCGGCAAGAAAAGTTTGCAGTTCCTTTTGCAGCGCTGCCAACCCGAAAAAGTTCATCTGCGCCAGCTTGCGCGCCAGAATGCGGTAATGCTTAACCGTACCAAGCAAAACAACGTCCATGCGCTCCGTATTGTTTAAAATGCAGTTTGCGGGAACAGCGCAGTCGCCGCCGGCAGCCAGCATCTCCTGCTTTAAAATATTGGCAGCCGGTGTACGCACAGCCGTAATTTTTAAGGGAATAATTCTGCTTTTGGACGCAAAAATGCCAACGCTGGCAGGATGCACCCCCAGCGCGGCAATTTCATGTACAAGGTTATGTTCATTAAGTTTAATAATCATGCCTGCCAGCCTTTCTCCACGCAGGCAAAAGCATTATGATTGTGGATGCTCTCAATGCTTTCTACCGTTACTTCATACCATTTAATGCGTTTGTCGGCTTCCAGGCGCAAAGCAATTTCACGCACGGCATCTTCAACAAAGCGCGGGTTATCGTAAGCCTTTTCCGTTACAAATTTTTCGTCCGGGCGTTTTAAAAGGCTGTACACGGGCGCGCTTGCCCCTGCGTCTGCCATTTCCGCCAGTTCTTCAATCCATACAAGGCCGTCAGCTTCAATTTCAATCCGCGCCAGAGCACGCTGGTTATGCGCGCCGTAGTCGCTTATTTCCTTGCTGCACGGGCATAAAGTCTGCACCGGCACTTCTGCCATAATGCGCAGTTTAAACTCGTCTTTCTTTTCTGCCGTCAGCACGCAGTTTAAATCCATCGGCGCGCGCTGCCCCGTTACCGGCGAAGTTTTATAAATAAAATACGGAAATTCCATTTGAATAAAAGCTTTTTCTGCCTGCAAATGCTCTTTCAGTTTATCAAGCACTTCTTCAAGCCCTGTGGGGCTGATGGCACCGACAGTCTGCATACATTCCACAAAACGGCTCATATGCGTTCCGCGTATTTCATGCGGCAAATCCACCGCCAGGCTGATTGTCGCCACGCTGTGCTGCTCGCCCTGCTCCTTATCCTTTAAAATAACGGGCCAGCGCAGATTTTTGATGCCTACATGCTTAAGAGGTATGCGGCGCATATCAGTTTGAGACTGTACATCTTTCATTATAAATCACCTCTGTAAATGCAGCCGCTTGTTTTGGTTTCCCAAACTTCAACTTCATATAAATCATAATTATCGCCGTGCAGCAAATCTTTCAGTTTGTTCCATACCCATACGCTGATATTTTCTGCCGAGGGCTGCGGTAGAATATCATTAATGCAGGCGTGGTCCAGATGTACCAGCACGTTTTCTTTTACAATGTTTTTCAGGCGGATAAAGTCAATAACCATGCCTTCGTGGTCGGGCGTTCCCTGTACTTTAACCACCAGTTTATAAGTATGTCCGTGCAGCCTTTCGCACTTGCCGTTATATTCCGGCAGGTAATGCGCCGCGTCAAATTCAAATTCTTTTAAAACTATCATATATCCTCCGTTAAACAATCAGCCCGCCAAAATCAGGCTGCTGGCGCAAAGCCTCATATGCCACAATCGCCACCGAATTGGAAAGATTCAGGCTTCTTGCTTCGGCAATCATCGGTATGCGTACGCAGCAGTCAGCGTATTCATTGCGCAGCTTTTCCGGCAGCCCGGCCGTTTCTTTGCCAAAAATAAGCAGGCTGTCCGGCGCGTACTGCACGTCCGTATAACGCTTGTGCGCTTTTGTCGTCAGTAAATAACGCGGGTTGTCTTTATATTTTTCCAAAACTTCGTATACGCTGTCATAATAATGAATATCAACCAAATGCCAGTAATCCAGCCCGGCGCGTTTTAAATATTTATCTTCAACAGAAAAACCGAGCGGGCGCACCAGGTGCAGATGGCAGCCCGTAGCTGCGCACAGGCGCGCAATATTGCCTGTATTGCCCGGTATTTCCGGCTCAACCAATACGATATGCATTAAATCACTTTCCTTCTCTCAAAATCTTTTCTACGCGTTCACGCATCGTCAGCTTGCGTTCCGGCTTGGTTTCCTTATCCTTCTTGTCTTTCTTGTCCTCATCTTTATGGCTGCCCATATAATTTTTCAGATATTCGGCCTTTGCTTTTTCCGCTTCTTTTAAATCCTTATCGCTTAAAGTAAGCATGCTCTGGTAAATACGCATAATTTTTTCGCAGTACTGGCTGCCCATAGCCCAGGTGCCATTAAGGCCCGACCACTTATCAACTATGCCGCGTTCCATACGGATGGCATGCGCCAGTTCATAACGCGGGTCAACAATATCTGTTGAAGGGTGCTTTTTGGTAGTATAGGCAAGCAGATGCTGAATGTGCGCGCGCACGCCGATTTCCGGCTCGTCAAAATATTCGCCTTCCACACCGCCGCCGGTTGTGCCAAGCCCGCAATAATTATTCTGTTCCGGTTTTACATCGCCGGTAAAACTGAAAAAGCCGGTTTCAATAATGGCCTGCGCCAGCGCAATGTCTTCACGCACGCCTTCGCGCCCGGCCTCCGTCCAGTACAAATCAACCAGTTCATCAACGGAACAGTTCAGCTGCGGGTCGGTATTATTAAGATAAATAAGTGCGGCAGCCTGCTCCTGCGTTGCTTCGGCTTCGCCAAAAATACCTATTTTTTTATAATCTTTCGGCAGCCCGGCCATATTTACTTTTGCTGCCGGTTTTCTGGCCTGACCGGTTTTAACCGTATTTTTAGCAGTTGCTTTGGGTTTTGTAACGCTTCTTGCAGAAATGGTTTTATCATCTGCTTTGGCAGCTTTACCCTTTTTTAAATTATTTTTTATTATTTTAGCCGCTGCCGTTGCAACGGTGCTTTTAGCGTTATTGGGCACCGTTACGGCACGCGGCGCTGCCTGGGCATTGGCTGCAAAAGCCGTTAAACATGCAATGGCAACCGCTGTCATGGTACGTTTTTTTAATTTCACATTCATTCTCCTTGCCTGTATTAAAAATTTTAATTAACTGCAAATATACAAATAAATTTTACATCATGCACGGGCAAACTGTAAAGGCGTTTTACTTTTGTTTCATTACAATTCACAATTACTATAATTAAAAGAGATGTGTTATAATAAAAATAAGCATATGAAAAAGGAGATGATTACTTTGTCAACCACTTTTAAGTATATTAACCATGCCTGCTTTATGCTGTGCCACGAAGGACACAACATTATTTTCGACCCGTATCTGGAAGGATGCCCCAAATTTAAACCGGGCGACACCGAAGCCTTAAAGGGCCTGAATGTAGAATATATTTTAATTTCCCATGCACATTTTGACCATATCGGCAGCGCTTTTGAAATTGCCAAAGCCTGCAATGCCACGGTAATTTCCACCGCCGAAGTATGCGGACTTGCCGGAGAAGCCGGTGTTAACGCGCACGGCATGCACCTTGGCGGCACCCACAAATTTGATTTTGGCCATGTACGCATTACGCCTGCCTTCCACGGCAGCGGCGTAGCCGGCGGCCATGCCTGCGGTTTTATTGTAGATTTTTACGGCACCAAACTGTACTTTGCCGGCGACACCGCTCTTTACAGCGATATGCAGCTTTTGCAGCGCCTTGACCCGTTCGATTACGCCGTACTGCCTATCGGTGACAACTTTACCATGGGCCCGGCCGATGCTGCCATTGCCGCAGAATTTTTAAAAGCAAAATACGTTATTCCTATCCATTACAACACCTGGCCGCTGATTGCTCAGGACCCCGAAGCCTACAAAGCCAAAGTGGAAGCTGACGGCAGCGCCAAGGTACTGATTGTAAAACCCGGCGAAAGCATTGAACTGGAATAAAATTTTATATTGATGGGCAAAACGCCAAAGCAAGCTGCTTTGGCGTTTTTTAAGTATGCAGAAATAAAAAAAGCAGCCTTCATTTGAAGACTGCTGATTTTACATGGTGGGCGCTAACGGGATCGAACCGCTGACATTCTGCTTGTAAGGCAGACGCTCTCCCAGCTGAGCTAAGCGCCCATATGGTGACCGGTGGGGGAATCGAACCCCCGATACCGCCGTGAAAGGGCGGTGTCTTAACCGCTTGACCAACCGGCCACATGGTGACCCATGTAGGCCTCGAACCTACGACACCCTGATTAAGAGTCAGGTGCTCTACCAACTGAGCTAATGGGCCAAGCAAGTTTTAGAACTGTGCAAGAGATAGTATACTAACTTTTATGCGCGCCGTCAAGTGTTTTTTTGAAAAAATTTTTAAAAATGTATTTGGTGGCGCTGAAAATTTTTGCTCCCGCTATCTTTAAAATAAAATTATGCACTCTTAATTCATTAATTTGGCACAGCCGCACAAGAAAAATAAAATTTTAATATTAAGCAGTTTAAGTGCAGTACAAAGGCATCATAACATTAAAATATAAGATTTTTTGCTGATTATACAGGCTTTACTTTAATATTGCCCGTGTTTGTGATAAAATATAAATATTATAGTAAAGAAGTAAATTTGGAGGAATGTACATGTTAGACATGAATTTTGTCAGGGAAAATCCTGATGCGGTAAAAGAAGCACTGGCAAAGCGCCATTCCAAAATAGATTTAGACGCTTTTTTGGAGCTGGACAAACAGCGCCGCGAAGTTATTTTAAGCGTTGAAAAATTAAAAAGCCAGCGCAACAGCGCATCTCAGGAAATCGGCCGTATGAAAAAGGCCGGTGAAAATGCTGACGCGCAAATGGCAGCAGTGCGCGCCCTTGGCGAAGAAATTGCCGCAGGCGATGCAAAATTAAAAGATATCGAAGCACAGTTAAACGCTGTTTTATATACCATTCCTAATATGCCTGCTCCGGATGTTCCAGTTGGCGAAGATGATTCCGACAACCCGGAAGTACGCCGCTGGGGCGAACCGCGCAAATTTGATTTTGAGCCGCAGGCCCATTGGGACATCGGCGAAAAACTGGGCATTCTGGATTTTGACCGTGCCGCTAAAGTTACCGGCGCACGTTTTACCTTCTATAAAGGCCTTGGTTCCCGCCTGGAACGTGCGGTAATTAATTTCTTCCTTGATATTAACACCAAAGAACACGGCTACACCGAAATGTTTACGCCGTTTATGGCTAACAGCAATACTTTGTTCGGCACCGGCCAACTGCCGAAGTTTGCCGAAGATATGTTCAAATTGGAAGGTTTGGACTACTATTTGATTCCGACGGCAGAAGTTACTTTAACCAACTACCACGCCGGTGAAATTTTAAACGGCGAAGACCTGCCGAAATATTATACCGCTTACAGCGCCTGCTTCCGCAGTGAAGCCGGCAGCGCCGGACGCGATACCCGCGGCTTAATCCGCCAGCACCAGTTTAATAAGGTAGAAATGGTTAAAATTGTAAAACCTGAAACCAGCTGGGATGAGCTTGATAAATTAACCAACAATGCTGAGCATTTACTGCAGCTTCTGGGCCTGCCTTACAGGGTAGTCCGCCTTTGCACCGGCGATTTGGGCTTCAGCAGCGCCACTACTTACGACCTTGAAGTATGGCTGCCTGCTGCCAACATGTACCGCGAAATTTCTTCCTGCTCCAACTGCCTCGACTTCCAGGCTCGCCGCGCAAATATCCGTTTCCGCCGCGATGCCAAGTCCAAACCGGAATACGTACATACGCTTAACGGCTCCGGCCTTGCTGTTGGACGTACCGTATGCGCAATTTTGGAAAACTACCAGCAGGCTGACGGCAGTGTGGTAATTCCTGAAGTTCTGCGTCCGTACATGGGCTGTGACGTTATTGCAGCTTCCGAAAAATAAACAACGTATCAGTTAATAATAAAAGCCCTGCCTTGTTGGCAGGGCTTTTTAAGTTTTTATTTATCCAAGCCTTTTTCGTGCAGCCAGTTTTGCATCAAGTCTGCAATCTGTACGTTGTTAAGGTCGCTGAAGGGGAAGTGCGTGTTGCCGGTAACGCCTATTTCCGGCAGATGTACAACGGTGCAGTCGCCTCCGTGACGGTTGACGGCTGCCGCAAATTTATGCGCCATATCCAGGCGGATGCGCCAGGAATCTTTATTCCACTCGTCGGTGTAGTTTTCGGCAATGTTGTCGCCGTAGTAAATGACGATAGGAATTTTGGTCAGCTGCATAAATTCATTGAGCGTTACGGTTTCCGGCTGTAATGGGCCGAAGGGGCTTGATGTAGGAATTGCTTCCGGTTCTTCGCCCTGCGGGAAAACAAAGCTGCTGCCCGGTTCGTAACTGATTACGGCGCGGACTTTTGGGTTTTTAATGGCGATACGCCAGCCCGGTCCGCCGCCCTGCGAATGGGTGATGAGCACGCCGTCGCCTGTTTTATCAAAAACTGCGCTTAAAGCGTTAACAACAACGCTCTGGTCATACGGTGCGGTGTTGGGTGTCATCTGCCGGTAGTACTGGTCAAGCGCTGCCGGGTCTTTGCTGAACTGTACGCCTTTAAAAAATTCCGGCGCGTCGCCGACGCGGAAGTTGCTGAACCAGAACTGGTCATTGGTTGTGGCGCTTACAGTGCCGTCAACGGTTGCCTGCCCTGCGTCACCGCGGCGCGGCTGGTCTACAAGGTAGGTAGCATAGCCGCGTTCCAGAAAGATATTTTGAAAACCATCGCGTCCGTCCGGTGTGGTTTCCCATGTTTTTTTGCTCTGCCCTGCGCCGTGTAAAAATACCAGCGGCAGTTTATGTGCATTAACTGGTTTCTGGTAAAAAACATAGGCGTGGTCGCCGTGCAGAGTTTGCCCCTGCGGGTTTAAAGGATTGCTGAAATCAAAGCTGCCGGGTGTGGTAACGGTGGTGCCGCCTGCAAAAAAGCTGCCCTGGTCCTGTAAAAGCACTGGTTTTTCAAAGGCGTAGGCGCTTGTGCTCAGCATCAGCGCAAGCACGGCTGCTGCAAGTGTTTTGGTTGTTTTGTACTGCATAGTATTACCTTCTTTTTATTATCTTGTTATTACAGATGTTTGCTGTAAAAGTCCTGCAATTTGGCAACAAACTGGTCAACATATTCGGGCACATAGTAAGTCTGGATATGGGTTGCGCCGTCAACGAGGAACAGTTCTTTATCCCTGGTGCCGGTAGCTTTTTCGTAGGCTTCTTTGCTCATGTACAGGGAATCGGCTTTGCTGCCTGCCATTAACAGCAGCGGTTGGTCGATAAGCTCAAGCTGGTCGGTAGCGTCCCATGCCATCAGCTCCATCAGGCTGCTGGTGGTATAGGCAAAGGTGGAGTTGGGATGACGGTGCGTGCGGCCGTAGTACATCATGCCTTCGCGGTACAGGTCGGTAGGAATTTTGGCAATATCTTCATCGCTGAGTGCGTCAAAATCAACGTTGCCGCTGATGGGGTATTCGCCTTTGGTAATTTCAACGGCACGGGCGTCGCTTGCTTCGTGCAGGCGCTGCTGTACGGTATCAAGGCCGCTGTTCATATAGCCGTTGCGCCTTACTTCGCCGCTGTTGAACATACTTAAAGTTGCAACTGCTTTAAAGCGTTTGTCGCTTTTGGCAGCGTTAAGAGTATAACCGCCGCCGCCGCAGATGCCGAGAACTCCCATGCGATCAGGGTCAACGCCGGGGTAAGTCATAATATAATCGGCCATGCCGTGAATGTCTTCGGTGCGGTAGGAGGGCTTGTCGGTGTGGCGCGGTTCGCCTTCGCTTGCGCCCTGATAAGCAGCGTCAGCCGTGATGGTGATGTAGCCGAGTGCGGCAAGGCGCTGTGCGTACAGCCCTGCAACCTGTTCTTTAACGCCGCTGTTGGGGTGGGCAACAACAATAGCGGGGTATTTTTTTGCCGGGTCATAGCCTGCCGGGGTGTAAACATTGGCGGCAATTTTCAGCCCGTTCAGCTTGTAGCTTACGGGGTGGATGTTTACCTGCCCTTTTACGTTTTGGGTAATGGCATTGCGGTAAACAAGCCCCCAGGGGTTAGTGTTTGCAGGTTCGGCTGCAAAGGCTGCGCCTGCGCTTAATGCCATTATAAGGCCTGCGGTAAGTAAAGTTCTGCGTAATTTCATGGTAGCTGTTCCTTTCTTTATATCTGCTTAAATCCGTCCGTTATTTCAAAACATTATTTAAAACTGCCTGTGCGTTGCTGCCGGTGTCGGTGCTTACGGTTTCGTTCAGCACATCAACGGCTTCCTGTAACTGCTCCGGTGTAAGCCCGGTGTTCATGGCCGCGCGGAAGTGCGAAGTAAGCTGCGGGTTTACGTTGCCGATGCCTGCCAGCGCACCTACGGTTGCCAGTTCGCGCTGCTGCCAGGTAAGTACGTCGCGTGCAAAAATGTCGTAAAACAAATGCTCGCGCAGGAAGGTGTTAATGATTGGTGCAAATTCGTTGGTTACAACGCGGCCGCTGATGGCGGTCTGGATTTCGGTGCCTTTGGCAAGGCGGTCAACGGAAGGGTCAAGCGGCGTAGCGTCTGGGCCCATTTCGTCGTTAATGCCTGCGGCTTTGCGTTCCTGCACCAGATTATTCAGCGTGCTGAGTGCATTTAAGCTGCGCGGGAAGCCGGTGTAAGCATAAAGGTGTACTAAAACTTCTTTAGCCTGGTTTACGGTCATGCCGTTATCCAAAGCGGTGGCAAGAGATTTTTTCAGGTTCGGCAAATCGCCTTTGGCCATAAAGGCTGCCACCGTTACAATGTTTGCCTGCTGTGTGCTTAAAGCTTTCAGTTCCGCTGCCTGCACGCCGGTGCTGATGCCTGCCGTTAACATAAGTGCCGTTAAAAGTGCCAGATATTTCTTTTTCATTGCCGTTCCTCCTTAGTCTTTCGGGTAATCTTCATCGCTTACCGGTTCCAGCCAGGTTACGGTGCCGCCGGCTTCGGAAAGGGCGATATGCGTCATGGACATTTTTGCCGAGCCGCCGTGCCAGTGTTTAACGCCCGGCGGGCAGCGCACAATGTCGCCCGGTTTAAGCATTACAGGCTTTTTGTCCCATTCCTGCGTCCAGCCGGTGCCTTCGGTAACAATTAAGGTCTGGCCCATTTCGTGGATATGCCAGTAAGTGCGTGCGCCGGGGCTGAAGGTAACAGTGGCGGCATAACTTTTGGAAGGTGCCTGCGGTCCGTAAAGGGCAGCCGTTACAACTTCGCCGGTAAAATGTTCGCTTCCGGCAGATTTTACTTCCAGTTTCTGCGGACTCTTTACGGTTTGGTGCAGCGGCGCGCTTTCTGCCGCAAAGGCGGGAACTGCCATAGCCGTAATGGCGGCGGCAAGCGCCAGTGTTTTAAAAATTCTGTTCATAAAAGCTCCTTTCTTTCTGCGCAAAGCAGCAAATTATTTATATGATTTCTGATATATGCCGATAACGTCTTCTTTGGTAAGCGCAACGCGGTCGCAGGCGAACAGGCCGCCCATCGGGCCCATGGCATTGTCTGCCATTTTGGGAAATTCATCCGGCGTAATGCCGTAATCGCTCATTTTAAGGTCTGCCACGCCGCAGTCTTCCAAAAGTTTTTGCAGTACGGTTAAAAAGTCTTCGGCTTTGGAAGCATTTTCCATGCCCATGGCTTTTGCCATGCGGATAAAGCGTTCATCACAGGCATGGTGGGCAATTACGTTGCCGAAATATGCGCGGCTTAACATAATCAGCCCTGCGCCGTGCGGAAGGTTGGGGTGGTAAGCGCTGAGCGCGTGTTCCAGCGAATGCTGGCTACTGGTGGTGCCTACGCACATTACCGTGCCGGAAAGAATGTTGCCGAAAGCAACATGCGTTCTTGCTTCAATGTCGTTGCCGTCTTTAACGGCGCGTGCCAGATAGCGGCCGACGTTTTCAATGGCGGTGATGGCGTACATATCGCTCATAAGGTTGGCGAATTTGGAGATATAACCTTCAAGGCTGTGGCTAAGCGCATCAAAGCCCTGATAAGCAGTGTAATGTGCCGGTACGCTTTTCATCAGTTCCGGGTCTTCAATGCACAGTACAGGGAACAGGTCCGGTGTTTTCAGGCCGACTTTTTCGTTCGTTTCGGGGTTGGTAATAACGCAGCCGGCATCGGCTTCGCTGCCGGTGCCTGCCGTGGTGCTGATGGCAACGATGGGCAGCGGTTTATTTTTAATGGGCTGCCCTTTGCCTGTGCCGCTTGCAATGTAATCCCATAAATCGCCGGGGTTGGCTGCCATAACGGCAATGGCTTTGGCGCTGTCGATAACGCTGCCGCCGCCCAGTGCAACAATAAAATCCGCGCCCTGCGCTTTAACAAAGGCCGCGCCCTCCATAACGGTTTCTTTCAGCGGGTTGGGCTGAATTTTATCAAAAACGCTTGTGGTTACGCCTGCCTGCGCCAGTTGGTCTTCGGTGCGGCTTAAATAACCGTTGGCACGGGTTGATTTGCCGTTGGAAATAATAATAACGGCTTTTTTGCCGGGCAGCTGCTGTTTGCCAAGCTCATTTAAAGTACCTGCGCCAAATAAAATTTTTGTCGGAACATACATGTTAAAATCCATTTTTTATGCCTCCCAAAATAAAATGTTTGCTTATTTGTGGTTATATGCTATAATCAACTTGTAAGTTTAAGTAAATTGTATAAGTTAAAGCGCACTTTAAGTCAATGGCAAAATTGTGAACTTTTTAAGGGAGTGATAAAAAATGTTTTATACTGTCGGTGAAATGGCTAAAATTTTAAACACCACGCCTTCCACTTTACGCTACTATGATAAAGAAGGCCTGCTTCCGTTTGTGGAACGCAGCGAAAGCGGCATCCGCATGTTTAAGGACAGCGACTATGAGTGGCTGCTTGTTATCGACTGTTTAAAAAATACCGGCATGGGCATCAAAGATATCAAACGGTTTATCGAAATGGTTATTGCCGGAGACAGCACCATTAAAGAACGCTTGCAGATGATAATCCGCCAGCGCGAAAGCGTTAAGGAACAGATGGAAAAATTACAGCAGACAATGGATACTCTGGATTATAAGGTTTGGTATTACAGCACTGCCGATAAAGCAGGCACAACCTCGGTGCCGCGCAATATGCCGGAAGAAGAAGTGCCGGAAAACCTGCGCGCTGCCCGCCGCCGTTTAAAAATAATCCATGCCAAGGCTGATGACTTAAATTAAAAGGCAAACAAAAAAGCAGAAACGCATTTGCGTTTCTGCTTTTAATTTTTATGTTCAATCTTCCGTTACTTTAAAATGCAGTGGTTTGCCGAAAGTTTTAAAGAACCATTTTAAATGCGCGCGTATCTGGTGCAGTTCAATAACAGGGTTGCCGTGTTCTTTCAGTTCCAGAAAAGCGCCTTCGTTATTTATGCCGGCGCGTGTAATGCTTAAAATACCGGTCTGCGTGTAATCAAGGCTTTCGGCCAGGGCTAAAAGCAGCGCCAGCCTGCTTACCGTCTGCCAGTTGTTTTCCGTCAGCATGGTCATATACAGCGGGTCGCGCGAAAAATAACTTTTGGAAATGCCGTTGTGCCAGCCTGCAACGGCCGAAGCCAGCAGCTGCTCTTTATGCGTTAGCCCGAAAAGCTGCGCGTTTTGAATCATATAGGCGCTGTGGCGCGCGTGGCTGTAAAAGTTAATGGTAATTCCTATGTCGTGCAGCAGCGCTGCCGTTTTAAGCAGGCGGCGGCAGTTTTTGCCAAGTCCGTGCAGCGGTTTCCAGGCGTCAAACATGGCCAGCGCCAGATTGGTGATATGGTGGCTGTGCGTGAGGTCGGGCGTGTAAAGGTTTAAAATATTATCCGTACTGCGGGCTAAGATATCTTCGGCAATAAGCGGTATGCCTCGTTCTTTGGAATAGTAATCGTAAAACAGCCCTTCGCGCAGGCCGCAGCCGCTGGTTATAAGCTGCTTGCTGCCGGTAACTTCAAAAAGCGCGTTAATAATGGCAGCGCCGGCAATGATGATATCGGCGCGGTCGCTGCTGAGTCCTGATATTTTGCGGCGTTCTTCCAGCGTGCTGTTTTTAAGGCGGTTAAAAATGCCGCGGAAGGCCTGTACCGTTAATTTATAGTTATGGATTTTGGTTGTGGGGTATTTGGTGGCGCGCTGGTGCATTTTGCCTATGGTACGTGCCGTGCCGCCTACGCCGATAAGCGGAAGCTTGGGCTGTTTCAGCCAGGGGTATTCCGCAAGGCGCGTGCGCAGAAAGAAGCTCAACTCGCCGTAAACGGAAGAACTTACGGTGTTGCGTGTATTAAAAAGTGCGGTGGTGTTTACTGCGCCGATAGGAACGGAAACGGATTCCAGTATTTTGCGGTCCTGAAACAGAATCAGCTCCGTACTGCCGCCGCCCAGGTCGAAAATAATGCCGCTGTGGTAGGGAAGGGTGTTGATAACGCCGAGGTAACTGATATAGGCTTCTGTGTTGCCCGTTATAATGTGCAGGTTAATGTCTGTTTCCCGCTGTACGAGGCGCGTAAGCTCCGCACCGTTGCCCGCATTGCGGATGGCGGCCGTTGCCACGGCAATAATCCTGTCTGCGTGGTACAGTTTGCACATATAGGCAAAGCTTTTCATGGTTTCAATGGTGTCGGTAAACGCCTGCTGCGTAAGGTTGCCGTTTTTGTCAATTTTCTGGCTCAGGCGCAGGGCTTCTTTCTGGTTGTATACCATGTTGTAGGCGCCGTTTTTATAAATATGAGTTATAACAAGGCGCGCTGAGTTAGAACCGATATCTATAATAGCTATCCTCTGCAAAATACATACCTCCCGTCATTTTACATTCAGTAAAACCGCATAATAAATATATATTTACCGGAAAAAGTAAAAAATCCTGCAAAAAAACGCATAATTTGTAAAATGGATGGTAAGGCGCTGTAAAAAAATTGTTAAAGGCAAGGATTTAAGGGTGCTGTGTCGAATTAATATATAATGCTTTAATGAGGTGGTCATGTGAGAAAAAAACAATATAAAATTTTTGCAGCAATACATCTCGGCTCTGAGATGATAAGCATGCAGATTGTGCAGTACCGCAATTTAAACAACATGAAAGTTCTGGAGGAATGCAACCGCCGCGTACGCCTGGGCGAAGAAACCTTCAAAAACAAAATCATTCCGTTCAGCATGGTAAATGAAATTTGCGAGCTTTTGGTTGGCTTTAAACGCCTGATGACGGAATATGAAGTTGAAGAATACAGCATGCAGGCAACAACCGCAGTGCGCGAGGCTTTAAACCGCGTGTTCCTTTTAGACCAGATTTATATCAGGACGGGCTTGAAAGTAACGGTTATTGACCTTCCGGAAGAAATTTATACCAAGTATGCTTCCATCCGCCGCACTATGAAGCTTGACGGCCTGACCGGCGTTGATGAGAGCTTGCTGATGATGGATATTTCTTCCGGCGGGCTTGGCATTACTTTTGTAAAAGATAATATTATACGCTATCAGCAGAACCTTAATATCGGCGTTATCCGCGTTAAGGAAAGCTTTAACCGCAATCAGCGCAGTTCAATGAAATTCAACCAGGCTCTTGCCGAATACCTTTCAAGTACGATGGGTGCGGTAAGGGACGCGTTGAAAAACGAGCAGATACATTATCTTGTGCTGACAGGAGCGGAATCGGAACTTTTGCTGCAGATGATGGGCGTTGAATTTAAAGCCGGCGTTATCCGCATTAAAACGGAACAGTTCATGCAGCTGTTTAAAACCGTGCATGAGCTGAACCTGCCGCAGATTATTAAAGTGTTTAAAATCAACGAAGATGTGGCGGAACTGGTTGTGCCGACAATTTTGCTGTACGAGCAGCTTCTGGCACTGGTGCCGGTTCAGGAAATTATTCTTACGGATGACCGCTTTATTGACGGCATCTGCCTTTTGCATATCGGCCCGAAAGCCAGCAAAGATTATGCCGACGAGCTTGAACAGGAGCAGCTCAGCCTTCTGTACAGCATCGGTGAGCGTTACCAGTATGACGAAGCACATTCGCGCCAGGTGGCCAAGCTTGCCCTTGCCATGTTCGATAAACTCGGCAAACACCACGGGCTCGACAGCCACAGCCGCATTCTTTTGCAGGCAACGGCGCTGCTGCACGATATCGGCAAATACGTTTCGTTGCGCAGCCATTCGCTGTACAGCTATATGCTGATTATGTCGTGCGATATTTTAGGCTTCAGCGAAATGGACAAAAAAATAGTGGCGCTGGCAAGCTATTACCATGCGCACAGGCTGTTCAGCGGCAAACGCCATGCCGAAGTTGAAGAAATGTCGCCGGAAATTATGCCGTTGGTAGCAAAAATAGCCGCGCTGGTGCGTCTTGCAGATGCCATGGACCGCAGCTATAAGCAAAAAATCAAAAGCTGCCGCGTTAACGTTAAAAACGGCGTAATGAAGGTGGAAGCCGTTAGCCTTGAAGATTTGACGATAGAAGAATGGACTTTTGCCTCCAAGGCATCTTTCTTTGAAGAAGTTTACGGATTACAGGCAGTTTTGGAACGGGTGGACAGATAAATGGAAAAGAACGAAAAAATTAATCTTAATAAACCGGAATACTTTTTTAACCGCGAACTCAGCTGGTTAAAATTTAACCTGCGCGTGCTGCGCGAAGCCGGCGTAAAAACCACGCCGCTTTTGGAACGCTTGAAATTTGTTGCCATTACCGCGTCTAACCTTGATGAGTTTTTTATGGTGCGCGTGGCAGGCTTGTGGGACCAGTACGAAAACGGCATTAACAAACGCGACGCGGCAGGGCTTACCGTTAAAGCCCAGCTTGAAGAAATAAGTAAAGCAGCTCACGACCAGATGAAGCTGTTAAACAAATATCTGCTTTCGCTGGTTAAGGAACTGCGCGAGGCAGGCATTTACATTTGCCGCGTAAGCGAATTGAGCGAAAAAGGCCGCCGCTGGCTGGAGGCTTATTACCAGGAAGAAATTTTCCCGGTACTGACGCCGATGGCTGTTGACGCCTCGCGCCCGTTTCCGTTTTTGGCAAACAAAACGCTGAACCTTGCGGTAGAACTTACAAACCAGGAAGGCGAAGACAGCATGGGCATCGTGCAGGTGCCTTCCGTACTGCCGCGCCTTTTGGAAGTTCCCGGCGAGGAAAAACGCAGCTTTGTATTTTTGGAAGACGTTATTAACGAGCACTGCTCCGATTTGTACAGCGGATGCAAAATTCTGGATGTTGTGCCGTTCCGTATTACGCGCGACGCCGATTTGGAATTTGACGAGGACGATATCGACAATCTGCTGAAAGAAGTGGAAAAATCCCTGCGCAAACGTACGCGCGGCGCTTCCGTAAGGCTGGAAATTTACAATAAAGCCAACAGCCGCATCAGAAAATTCCTGTACAATAATCTGGACATTACCGAGCAGGAGGTTTATGAAATTAACGGGCCGCTTGACGCAACCTGCTTCTTTAAATTTGCTTCGCTGCCGGGTATGTGGCCCTGGCTGTATGAGCCATTTGTGCCGCAGCGCCCGCTGGAACTGCCGGACGACAGCGACATCTTTAAAGTACTGCGTGAACGCGACGTGCTTTTGCACCATCCCTATGAAAGCTTTGACCCGGTAGTTAAATTTGTAAGCGACGCTGCCGACGACCCGAACGTACTTGCCATCAAGCAGACGCTTTACCGTGTCAGCGGCAACTCGCCGATAGTTGCTGCCTTGGCCCGCGCTGCCGAAAACGGCAAGCAGGTAACGGTACTGGTAGAATTAAAAGCGCGCTTTGATGAAGAAAACAATATCATCTGGGCACGCAGGCTTGAAGAAGCCGGCTGCCATGTAATTTACGGCCTGATGGGCCTTAAAACCCACGCCAAAATTATTCTGGTTGTGCGCAAGGAAGCAGACGGCATTAAGCGCTATGTGCACCTTGGCACAGGCAACTACAACGATAACACAGCCAAACTTTATACCGATATGGGCCTGATGACGGCTAACGACCAGTTTGGCAGCGATGCTTCGGCGTTCTTCAATGTGCTGTCCGGTTATTCGGACCCGCCGGTATGGAACAAACTGGTTATGGCGCCGCTCGGACTGCGCAAAAAGATTTATGAACTTATCGACAACGAAATCAGCATTGTTAAAAAAGGCGGCACCGGGCATATCATTGCCAAAATGAACTCGCTGATTGACTACCCCGTTATTCAGAAACTGTACGAAGCTTCCATGGCAGGCGTTAAAATAGACCTTATCATCCGCGGTATCTGCGGCCTGCGCGCTGGTATGGACGGCATCAGCGACAACATTACCGTACGCAGCATTGTCGGCAGGCAGCTGGAACACAGCCGTATTTTCTGGTTTCAGGGCGGCGGCAAGGAACAGCTTTTCCTCTCCAGTGCAGACTGGATGCCGCGTAACCTTAACGACCGCGTTGAACTGTTCTTCCCGGTTGAAACGCCGGCGCATATTGAGCGTATTAAAAAAGTGCTTGATTTGTACCTGCGCGATAACGTCGGCGCGCACATGATGCAATCCAACGGTACTTACCGCCGCGTTACCAACCGCCTGGAGCCTGTTGGCGCACAGAGCACGCTGTATGAATGGGCGCTGCTTGCGGCTGCGGCCGATAAAATTCCGATGCAGGACCGCCTGCGCCCGATGTATGACCGCGACAAAGCATAACTGGCAGTAAGGCCTGCAATATGGTATAATGTAACATATCAAACAATTGCGAGGCTGACATGGATACAGAAATTTTACAACATATCGGGCATAGCCTGTATAATACCAAACGCTTGAAAGAATGGAAAAGGTACGTTGTTTTCCGTTCCCGCTGCATGCTGCACAGCGAACAGATTGGCGGCCTGCTGGATTTCTTTGCGGCAACGCCGCTGCGCTGCGATATGCTGCGCCATACAACAAGTTTTGTGGAGCAGGCGACAAGGCAGTTCTTTTACAAAAACTCCACCTATGATGAACGCATCAGCCTTGTAAAAGGGCATGTGGAATTTTTGGAAAGCAAGTTAACCGAAGACGCCCTGCGCCGGCTTTATGCAGAAGGCGAAATGCTGCGCCTGTGGGAAGACAGCTACGAAGAAAAGCCGCTGACGCTGGAATTATGGTTCCACGCCGGGCAGCGCAAGGAAGGCTGCCTTTCGCTGGTGCTGATGTGGGATAAAGAAGCGCTGTATCAGATTATGTTCTGGCTGGCGCCCGGTAAAAACGGCGAGCCTGCGTTGTGGATTGGCGCATTGCAGGGAACTCCCAACGGCTCGGAGGTTATTAAAGGGCTGACCAAAGCCTTTTACGGCTACCGCACCAAAAACCTTATTTTTTACGGTATCCGCAATGTGGCGGCGGCATTGGGCTGCGAAAGCATTTACGCCGTCAGCAACGAAGGCTATTATGCCATGAACCATATCCGCGTGGACCGCAAACTGAAAACTTCGCTGGATGCCTTCTGGCAGGAATGTGAAGGAACGCAGCTTGACGACAAGCGTTTTTACAAAATACCCATTCCCGAATACAGAAAATCCATGGAGGAACTGAAGCCTTCCAAACGTGCCCAGCACAGAAGGCGCTTTGCCAAAATGGACGAAATGAAAGATGCCGTAGCGTCAAGTTTTGCAAAATATTTAAAATAATAAATAAAACCGGGCTTTGCGCTTATGCTTGCCCGGTTTTCAATTAGTTTACTGTTTTTTTAAGCTCTTTTATGATATAATTAATATATATTTTTGCACGGAGGTAATGAAATGAAACAAAAACTCCTTACTTTATTTTTAACGTTAACACTTACTGTTACATCTGCCTTTCCGGGCGTAGCTTTAGCCGCAGCAGGTGACGAAATTTCCGCCAGCGCTGCCATTGAAGCCTCCGCTGCGCCGAAAACAATGTCTGCCAGTGAAAAAATGGGCGCATTGGAAGTTACCCTGTACGGTACGGAACAGGCAGGCGCACTGGTCAGCAGAATGGACAGCCTTGAAGATGACGTTTACGGCACCATTACCACTGACCCTATTTTAAATAGAGTTGATAATTTGTATGACTATATCAACGGTTATGCAGGCAGCGGCGAAGCAAGCTTTTTAACCAAGCTGAACGCCGTTGAATGGCAGTTTACCGAAAGCACGGCAGGCGGTCCGGCCAAAAGCCGCATTGAAGCACTGGAAACCATGCTGAATGGCGAAGTTGGCGCAGGCTCTCTTGCAGGACGCCTTGAAGCACTGGCAAACCTTGCTTTCCAGGACGGCATTGTTGTTGTTGAAACCGTAACTCTGCCGAAAGATTCCGTAATCAAGCTTGAATTTGCCGAAGACCTCAGCAGCAAAACCGCAAAAGCAGGCGATGTTGTAAAATACAAAGTTGCCGACAATGTTTTTGTTAATGATGTGCTGGTACTGCCGAAAGGCGCTGAAGGCGTTGGCAAGGTAACCAAGGTTGTAGGCCCGCGTATGTTCGGCCAGGATGCCCGCATTGATGTTGACTTTGGCTTTGTTTACGCTATTGATAATACCCGCGTTAAAGTATTCCTCGGCGATATTGCCAAACAGGCAGCCGAAACCGTTGCCGGTGCAGCCGGCGCCGCTATCGGCGGCATGGTAGTGCTTGGCCCGGTAGGTATTATCGGCGGTGCCTTTGTAACCGGCAAATCCGTAAATATTCCGGCAGGCTCCACCACCTTTGTACAGGTTAAAGCCGATACCGATATTCAGGGCATGGTTTATCAGGGCAGCAATTAATTAAATAATGGTAAAAATAAACCCCGTTGTCAGTTCTTTGGCAGCGGGGTAATTTTTTGTTTAAAATTTTATTCGGCGGTAGCCAGCATTAATTTAATGCGGTTTTCCTGATTTACTTTGGAAGCGCTGGAATCGTAGTCGATAGGAAGGATATTGGCATTTTCGGCAATTTCCTTGATTTTGTTAAGCATGCCGCGCCCGGCTATGTGGTTAGGCAGGCAGCCGAAGGGCTGTGCGCAGATAATGTTGTTGTAGCCGTTTTTTGCAAGTTCCAGCATTTCGGCCGTTAAAAGCCAGCCTTCGCCCATGTTGTTGCCGTAGCCTATAACGCCTTTGGCAAGCGCTTTGGTTTCTTCGTAAGAAGCGGGCGGCTTAAAGGGCGGGGTGGAAAGTGCGGAAAGCATGATTTTTTCCAGGCGTTTTAAATAAAACATTGCCATTTTGGAAATGCCGTATTTAAAAAATTTGCCGCCGTACAGTTTGTAGTCCGTTAAGTAAGTATCGGCGCAGTACATAATAAAGTTAAGCAGCCCAGGCAGCATGTATTCGCAGTTCTGCTTCTGTAAAAACTGCTCCAAATTGTTGTTGCCAAGCCCTGCATATTTAATGTAAATTTCGCCGACAATGCCAACTTTTATTTTATGCTCCGCTTTTTGCGGCAGGGCGGCAAAGTCTTCCGCAAGAGCGCGCGAAAGCTGTTTCATGGTTCCGGTAGCCTGCGCTTTGCCTTCCATAAAAGCGGTTTCAAGCTTGTTCAGCCATTTGCCTGCCAGTTCGTCCACCGCACCTTTAATGGTTTCGTAGGGGCGGGTTTTGTTGGCAAGGTACATTAAAGTGTCGCCGTAAATAATGGCGGCCATAAATTTTTTTATCATGGCAAGGTTAAGCTCAAAGCCGGGCTGTTCGTTCATGCCGTTTACATTAAGGCTGATAATTGGCACATTGCCGAGCCCTGCTTTTTCCATGCCCTTGCGCAGAAGGTATATATAATTGGAAGCGCGGCAGCCGCCGCCTGTCTGGCTGAGCATAACGGCCGTTTTGCTGAGGTCGTATCTGCCGCTTTCCAGCGCGCTTATAATCTGGCCGATAACGAGCAGCGCCGGATAACATATATCGCTGTTAACGTATTTCAGCCCTGTTTCAATAACGTTGCGGCCGGTGTTCTGTAAAATTTCGGCTTTGTAGCCGCAGCTTTGCAGCGCGGAACGCAGCAATGCAAAATGAAACGGCAGCATATTCGGCACAAGTATGGTGTGCGTAGCTTTCATTTCTTTGGTAAAAACCGGTAGCACAGTTTCTGACATAAAAATTGCTCCTTCAAAAATTATTTCAGCATTCAAAGCCCAGTGCCGCAAACAGGCTGCGCAGCCTTATGCGTGCCGCACCAAGGTTTTCAATGTCATCAATTTTTATCTGGGTGTAAATTTTGCCGCTTTCTTCCAGTATGCGGCGGCATTCGTCAGCCGTAATGGCGTCGCAGCCGCAGCCGAAGCTTACAAGCTGAACAAGGTTCATGGCAGGGTTCTGCGCGGCAAATTTAGCGGCGGCATACAGCCTGCTGTGATAGGTCCACTGGTTTAAAACTTCCAGGTCTTTGTTCAAATCTTTGCGGTCAATATTGCCGCTTACAGAGTCTTCGCTTATTAAAGCAGCTCCCAGCCCGGTAATAAGGCGGTCTATGCCGTGGTTGATTTTCGGGTCGGTATGGTACGGGCGCCCTGCAAGGATAATAACCGGTATGTTTTTTCTTAAGGCTTCTTCGGTTATTTTTTTGCCCTGCTCCTTAACGCGGGCTTCAAAATCCCGGTAAGCCTTAAATGCGGGGATAAGCGCGTTTTTAATTTCCGCACTGCTTAAATCCGTATAAACGGGGCTTAGCATTTTGTATAATTCTTTGGCCAGCAGTTTTTTGTTCAAAAGGCCAAGGTAATCATAAAAGAAGTGAATATTTTTTAATTCTTCAATGTTTGCCGCCAAAACTTCGGGGTAGTAGGCAACAACCGGGCAGTTATAGCAGTTCTGCGCTGTGTCCTCGTCAACATTGTAGGTCATGCAGGGGTAAAAAATGCTTGTAACGCCCTGCGCCAGCAGCCATTTAATATGGCCGTGCATCATTTTTGCGGGGTAACATACCGTGTCGCTCGGAATGGTGTTCTGGCCTTTCTGGAAAATGGTTTTGTCATAAATAGGGCTGGTAATTACTTCAAAGCCCAGCTCCGTAAAAAAGGTATGCCAAAACGGCAGCAGTTCGTACATATTAAGGCCGAGCGGCAGGCCGATTTTGCCGCGCCTGCCGGGTACTGGCTTAAATTCTTCCAATAACTGCAGCTTGTAGCGGTAAAGGTTCAGGCTGTCGTTGGGCGCGCAGTGCGTAACCGGGCGTTCGCAGCGGTTGCCGCTTATATAGGGTTTGCCGTCGGCAAAGATATTTACCGTTAAGTGGCAGTGGTTGCTGCATAACCCGCAGGTAACGGATTTAACCGTATGTGAAAAAGTGCGCAGCTGCTCCGCTTTAAGCAGCGCGGAATCCTGCGGATGCAGTTTGCGGCGTTCCTGTGCATATAATGCCGCGCCGTAAGCACCCATTAAGCCTGCTATATCGGGGCGCACAACCTCAAGGTTCAGTTCCTGCTCAAAGGCGCGCAGCACGCAGTTGTTTAAAAAGGTGCCGCCCTGCACAACAATGTGTTTGCCAAGGTCATCGGGCCCGGAAGGGCGTATAACTTTAAACAGTGCGTTTTTAACAATGCTTATGGAAAGCCCGGCGCTGATATTGGCAACGGAAGCCCCATCTTTCTGCGCCTGCTTTACGTTGCTGTTCATAAATACGGTACAGCGGCTGCCAAGGTCAACCGGTTTATCGGCAAAAAGGCCTATTTTGGCAAAATCTTCCGCGCTGTAACCGAGAATGCCGGCAAAAGTCTGCAAGAAGCTGCCGCATCCGCTGGAGCATGCTTCATTTAAAAAGATGTTGTCGATGCAGCCGTTGTGTATTTTAAGGCATTTAATGTCCTGCCCGCCGATGTCAAGAATAAAATCGACTTCCGGCAAAAGGCTTTTGGCAGCAATAAAATGCGCCATGGTTTCCACAATGCCGTAATCGGCGTGGAAGGCGTGTTTTATAAGTTCTTCGCCGTAGCCAGTAACGGCAGCGGCAAGTATTTTGCAGTTGGGGTATTTTTCGTAAAATCCGGTCAGGTAATCGCGCACGGCGACAACGGGGTTGCCTTTGTTGCTCTGGTAAAAAGAATCAAGCAGTTTGCCGTCCGGCGCAACTACGGCAATTTTTATGGTTGTGCTGCCGCTGTCGATGCCGAGATAGGCTTCACTGGCGGCTGCAATATCGCCTCGCTGAACATTGTCGCGGTTATGGCGCGCAACAAAGGCGTCATATTCTTCAATATTTTTAAACAGCGGCGGCAAATGCTCAAACTGGCGGTTGGCATCCGCAGCGTGCATTTTTTCCGCCAGCGTGGTAAGGTCTACGGTGTGTTCGGCACAAAAAGCGCAGCCCATTGCCACATAATATAAGCTGTTTTCGGGGCAGGTGCCCTGCAAATTTAAAATTTTGTCAAAGCTGGCGCGCAGGCAGCCAAAAAAGGTCAGCGGGCCGCCAAGGTAAAGCACATTGCCTTTAATGGGGCGGCCTTTGGCAAGGCCTGTTACCGCCTGGCTGGCAACGGCGTCAAAAATGCTTGCAGCAAGGTCATTTTTTTCTGCGCCCTGGTTTAAAAGGGGCTGAATGTCGCTTTTGGCAAATACGCCGCAGCGGCTGGCAATGGTGTAGCGTGTTTTGGCAGTGGCTGCCAGTTTATCAAGTTCTTCGGCCGGTACGTTCAGCAAAGAAGCCATCTGGTCGATAAAAGCCCCTGTGCCGCCTGCACAGCTGTCATTCATGCGGGCGTCAAAATGCCGCCCTAAAAATAATATTTTAGCATCTTCGCCGCCCAGTTCAATAACAACGTCCGTATCCGGGTTAAGGCGTTCCGTACATATTTTTTCTGCAAAAACTTCCTGCACAAACTGCACGCCGCAGCTTTCGGCAACGCCAATGCCTGCGCTGCCGCTGATGGCAAGACGTGCTGTTTTAAGCCACGGCATCTGCGCGGCAAGTTCATCGAGTATGGTTTTTATGGTTTCCGTAATGCGGCTGGCATGACGGGCATATTTACTGAAAAGCAGTTTTCCGGCATCATCCAGCACGGCTATTTTTACAGTGGTGCTGCCGATATCCAAACCTATCTGCATATAAAATCCTCCATTTAGGAATGACTTTTGCTAATTAATAAAAAATATTGTTTTTAAAATTGCGTCTGCTTTCTATAATAACACAAGTTTAAAATATTTTCCAGTATTTTATTTCTCAAAAGCATATTGTTAAACTGAAATGCGTAATGGTTAGCTTTTGCTTACATCATACTATATATTACACCAATTATTTTATTTGTAAATATTTTTAGTGCAAAAGTTCAGCAGGCGTTTGTAAAAATTTATACTTAAAAAGCATATAAAACAACCAAATTAAGTATTTGTTTTTAACAATGGCGTTTTTTATAATAAATTTGTTAAAGCGGCTTTAATTATAAAAATTTAAAGGAGAAACTGCATTGTTAAAATCAAACGGTAATTTAATGATATTTATTTTAACCATTGGCGTGTTCAGCATTATCAATACCGAAATGGGCGTTATAGGCATTTTGCCGCTTCTGGCGGAGCGCTTTGGCGTAAGCATACCACAGGCGGGGCTTTTAATAAGCCTTTTTGCGCTGGCGGTAGCGTTTTCCGGGCCGGTTATGCCGCTGCTGTTTTCCGGTATGGAACGCAAAAAAGTAATGCTGCTGGTGCTGGGGCTTTTTGCACTTGGCAATATAGCGGGCATGTGTACGGATAATTTTGCCGTGGCACTTGCTGCCCGCGTGCTGCCTGCTTTTTTGCATCCGGTGTACTGTTCGCTGGCGTTTTCCGTTGCCGGTGCTTCCGTACCGGAAAAAGACCGGTTAAAAGCCGTTGCCAAAGTTATTGTAGGCGTTTCGGCAGGCATGGTGCTGGGCGTGCCCATAAGCAGCTTTGTGGCGGCCAATTTTTCGCTTGACGCAGCAATGGCGGTATTTGCGGCAGGCAACCTTCTGGCGTTTGCGGCAACGCTTGTTTTTGTGCCGCGTTTGCCGGTAGAGGGGCGCGCTTCCTGCAAAGAACAGCTTGTGTTGTTAAAACGCCCGGTGCTCTGGCTTTCTATTGCAGGCATTATTTTTATGAACGGCGCCGTTTTTGGCGTATTCGGTTTTTATTCCGGCTATCTTGAACAAATTACGCACCTTTCGTGGAACAATATCAGCGCGGTGCTGTTTATATACGGCTGCGCCAATATTTTGGGCAATATTATCGGCGGCAGGCTGCTTACCAAAGCGCCGCTGCGCACGGCGGTGCTGTTTGCTCCGGCACTGGCGTCCGTATATATGGCGGTGTATTTTACGGGCGCTTACGCACCGGCGGTGGTGGCATTAACGCTTGTATGGGGCATTATTGGCGGCATTAATGTAAATATAAACCAATACTGGATTACCTCTGCCGCGCCGGAAGCACCTGATTTTGCCAACGGCCTGTTTTTAACGGCAGCCAACCTCGGCACAACTTTCGGCACCATGCTGTGCGGCGAAATAATAGCCTCTTTGGGAATGGGCAGCATGGTGTTTGGCGGTATAATTTTTCTTGCGCTGTGTTTTGCGTTTGTGTGCGCAAGAATTTATGCAGGCAGGCCTGCCGGAAACCTACAGCGCACAAAAAATTTTTTGCAGAAAAATTATTGAAAATGCTTGACAAAGCAATGATTAATTTGTATAATTATTTTGTTGCTGGAACGGGCTTGACGTTTTAGTAACTGATGTGATCCACTAGCTCAGTCGGTAGAGCACCTGACTTTTAATCAGGGTGTCCCGCGTTCGAGTCGCGGGTGGATCACCATTTTTATTTTATAGCCAAAGCACTGTAATCAGTATTGCAGTGCTTTTTTATTTGCTGCCGCAGGCATAATAAGAACCCCCTTCGTTTTAACAGCGGAGGGGGTTTGTACTTGTGTAAGCGGATTCTTTATTCGTACTTGTTTACTGCGGTTTATTTTAATTTGCTGTATTCTTCGTCGGTAACGGGTTCCAGCCATTCGTTGCTGCTGCCTTCAGCCGGTACTTCAATGGCAATGTGTGCAAACCAGCTGTCCGGTGCGGCGCCGTGCCAGTGTTTAACTTCGGGCGCAATGTTTAAAACGTCGCCGGGTTTAAGTTCCTGCGCGGGTTTGCCCCATTCCTGGTAGTAGCCGCGGCCTGCGGTTACCAGTAAAATCTGCCCGCCTTTGTGATGAATATGCCAGTTGTTGCGGCAGCCGGGTTCAAAGGTTACGTTGGCTGTGCCCACACGTTCTTTGGTCAGCGGGTTTAAATAGCTCTGGCCGATAAAATACTGCTGGTAAGCCACGTTTTTTTCGCCGAGCCCAAAAATGTTTTCTTTTGCAAATTCTTCAGGTATTGTTTGTTCCTGTGCCATAACGGCATTACCTCCCATAATCATAAATGCGCATAATGCTAATAAAAGTTTTTTAGTTTTCATATGCTTTGCTCCTCTTTCGTAAATTTCCGCCTCCGGGCGGATTTTTTTATTTGCGGAACGGGGAAACTTTTTTATTCTGCCGGTACAACGGCGTTAATGGCGCTGATTGCGTTGAGCGTGCGCGGATAGCCGATGTAAGGCAGCGCTATGGTAACGGCGTCAATTAAATCCTGACGTGTGTTGCCAACACCAAGGTTGCCGTTAACATGTGCTTTGGCCTGCGGGTCGCAGCAGCCAAGCGTGATAATTGCGGTAAAGGTAATCAGCTCACGCTGTTTTAAATCAAGCACTTTGCGGGTGTAGTAATCGCCGAAGCAGTTGCCGCTGAGCCAGTTGTTAATGTGAGCCTGGTCGCCTTTGCCGGAATTTGCAAAACCGCGCATACGGTCGCCGAAGATATCAACCTGCGTTTGTTCGCCTTTGGCAATGCGATCGGCGTCGGTAGTTGTGCCCTGGTTTTCCAGCGGCAGTTTTACGCCTGCTTCTTCAAAAGCAATCTGCATTTCAATCAGCGCGGCCTTGCTGCGTGCAAAACCAACATAAGGCGTGCACTGGTAAATGGTTTCGCGTATTTCTTCGGGCGTTGCCCCGGCATTTAACGCGCCTTTAACGTGAATGCCGATATCTTCCGGAGTGTTGTTGGCAGTTAAAACCACCAGCGTCAGCAGCTCTTTTTGCGCCAAAGGTATTTTTACCTGATTATTCACATCGCTGTAAATAAATTTCTGCATAATCTCGCCAAGTTCCGGTGCACCTTTAATGCTGCACGGATTTTCCGCACCGTAAAGGGCTTTAACGGCAGCGGAGCTTTCTTCCATTCTGTCCTGTGCCATAGCGGCATTACCTCCTATAAGCATGCAAGCGCAAAGCGCAAGCAAAATTCTGGCTGTTTTTTTCATAATAATCCCTGCCTTTTTAGCCTGCCCTGGGCAGGATTTGTTTTTACGCCTTTATTATAAAAGTTGAAGACGGCTCTAAGTCAAGGGCTGTTGAAAAATGTTCATAAAAAATTCTTATAAATAGCATTAAAAATACAATTTGTTTTAAGTTTACTCTGTTATATATGATAGTAAATAACTAAAAAACATGCTTTTATACGGCAAGGTATGGCTTTGTAGCAGAAGTAAGAAAAGTTTTTGAAAAATTTGCGTAACGGCTTGACTGAAAGTAAAGTTAAAACTTTACAATAAAAAATACAGTTCCTGAGAGAGGAGGGGCGGCTTATGCTGCTGAGGCAGATTAAATATTTTGTAACCGTAGTGGACACCGGCAGCTTTACAGAAGCGGCCGAAGAATGTTTTATATCGCAGTCGGCAATATCCCAGCAGATATTGTCGCTGGAAAAAGAACTGGGGGTACAGCTTTTGGTGCGCAGCACGCGCCGCTTTACGCTGACTGAACCCGGAAAATACCTGTACAGCCACGGCAAAAAACTGCTCGGCGAAACTGAAAAACTTAAAAACGGCACCATTGCCGCAGCTGCCGGGCAGGAAGGCAGCCTGAAAGTGTGTTACCTTAACAGCTTTGCCGATGACCGTTTGTATAAGGCGGTAAGCATGTTTAAACAGCAAAACGCAGGCGTGCGCCTGAACGTAAGCGGCGGCACGCATGACGAAATTGCCGCGCTTCTGCGCGACGGCAAAACGGATATAGCCTTTAACCTGCAAAGGCATGTGGTATTGGAAGAATACGAAATGCTGCCGGTAGTATCGCTGCCGTGCTTTATTGAAGTATCCTCCGTTTACGGCGGCTTTGAAGGCGGCTGTGCCGAGCTGAAAGATTTGGAGCAGATTCCCTGTATTCTGGTAGCGGATGAAAAACAGCGTGAAACGGAAAAGGATTTTTATACGCAGGTGCTGGGCTTTGAAGGCAGTTTTGTTTTTGCGCGCAGCGTAGAAGAAGCGCGCATTATGGCAGCGGCAGGCAACGGCTTTTTGTTTGGCGGCAGCGCCGCACCCGATACCAAGCCCAGCGAGGGCATCCGCATTTTGGCGCTGTACCAGGGCGGCAAGCAGGCACAGATAAAATATTACCTCTTTTGGAAAAAGGCCAACGCCAATAATTACATTAAAGACTTTGCAAACGTAATTCTGGAAGCCTTCCGCCCGCAGAAAAACGCCGGCGATTGATAAGCACTGCTAATAACTGGCATTAATTATTGAAATTGCAGATTAAACTGGCCGTTTATATAATAAAGCTGTGAAGAAAGACTGGCCGGTCAGGCCGGTTGTTACTTTGCCCGGGAAAAGAAGGTTGGGAACATGAGATTTTTCTCCATCCCTTTTGGCAGTTTTAGCCGGAGTTTTTCACTGTTCCGTATTGCAAGTACGCCTTCTTTTTTAAGGCTTTGCCAATTCCTCAGGGGCAAAGCCTTGGCTTAGTTATATTGCGCAAAAGGCACAGGTTAAAGGCAGGCGGCAAAACAGGTAGAGGAAACCAGGAGACTCGCACCGTAAGTTTTGGCAAAAGCCGGTAATTTGTACCTCCGCGCTTTATAAAATATAAAGTGTTTTTCTAAAAGGAGGAAAACAAAATGAAAAAATCCTTAGTATTAGCAATGGCAATGGCTCTCGGCGTAACTGCATCCGCATATGCAGCTAACCCGTTCAGCGATGTACCGGCTGGCCACTGGGCTTATGATGCAGTTAACAAACTGGCAGCAGAAGGCGTAGTAGACGGTTATCCTGATGGCACCTACGGCGGAGATAAACTGATGACCCGCTATGAAATGGCTCAGATTGTAGCAAAAGCAATGGCAAAAGGCGCTAATGTTGATAAATTAGCTGCTGAATTTGCTGACGAACTCGACAGCCTCGGCGTTCGCGTTGCAAATCTTGAGAAAAAATCCGACAACGTAAAAATCACCGGTCAGATCCGTGCAAGCTATGCAGATTATGATGGAAGAAACAACAGATATGATGGTTATCTGCGTACCCGTTTGTTCATCAATGGTCAAGTAAACGAAGATTGGAGCTACACAGGACGTCTTGAAAATCAGCAGCATTATGACCAGAGTGAATGGAAAGGTAATGATGGCGCTGATGATGAAGTAGAACTGAACTGGGCTTATGTATCCGGCCGTGTTGGCGGCGTTAAAGTAGAAGCCGGCCGTCAGGACTTCGTTAAATCTGATGTACTTGATAACCGTGGTGATGGTGTAAAACTGAGCTATGGCGATAAAGTTAAAGTTATGGGTTGGGTTATGAAAGCAACCAATAACAATGAATGGGTAGGCGGCGGCTTTACTGGTGGTACTGTTGAAGATGGCGACCGTATCTATATTGCTGGTGTTGAAAGTAAAATCGGCGTAGTTGGTGCAGATGTACATTACTACAAAGCTGATAATGCACGTGAAAATGAAATTTGGGAACTTGCACTTGATGGAGAAATCGCTAAAGATTTAACTCTTCGTGGCAGCTATTTCTATGGTGACAGCGATGCATTTAATGGTGATGACAGTGGCTATTTAGTAGGTCTTGCTTATCGTGGTGCCAAAGCTTCTAAACCCGGCAGCTGGGGTGTATATGCTAACTACAGCGATCGTCCGATGTCTACTTTCCTTCGTCCGACTTTGATTGCTGGCGGGTACAGTGATTTCCCGTTCACTGCTGACGAAGCAATTGATGCAGATGGTTATCAGGGATTTGATATTGGTGCAAATGTAACCCTTGCTAAAAACATTGTAGCAGGTGTTAAATATGCTGACCTTGAAGCTCGTGAAGGCAACGGCGATCAGAGAACCCTGTGGTCCGAAGTTGTATTCACTTTCTAATTTAAAACTTTAGTTCTTCTGACACATAACCCTTTGGAGGACGGCTTAACGCCGTCCTCTTTTTTTATTAATTTGCAGTACGAAATAGCTGCCTAAAGTATAGGCGTACCCCTTTTTTTGCCGCTTTGGGCAGGCGGCAAAGGCAGCCTTATAAATTTGAAAATATTAAAAACTTATTGCCTTAAAGCTTGACTTGGAAACGGCTCCAGCAGGTATAATTTAGGCAAATCAAATTTATTGCATACCGTTATGGCTTAAAGGGGGCGTTGATATGGACAGGATTTCACGCAAAGACTTTTTAAAACTGGCAGGCTTTACGGTTTTGGGGCTGGCGGGCTGCAAGTTTGGCGACGCGGCCACGCAGACAGCGGCAACTGCCGGGCAGCCGGTTAGTGCTGCGGCAGGCAGTGCGGCGGACGGAGTGAGCCGTGCCAAAGTGTATTTTACGGATAAAATAAACGAAGACAGCATGGTAAAGCTGTATAAATTAATCAACAGCGATATTTATGGCAAAGTAGCGCTTAAAATACACACCGGCGAGCAGGGCGGCAAAAACTTCCTGCCGCGCAGTTTTGTCAAAGCCGTGCAGGAACAGATTCCCGGCAGCGTGATTGTTGAAACCAACACTGCCTATGGCGGCGGGCGCAGCACTACGGCGCGCCATCGCGAAACCATTATGGCCAACGGCTGGGATTTTTGCCCGGTGGATATTATGGACGAGCACGGCGCGGTAATGCTGCCGGTGCGCGGGGGCAAGCACTTTACGGAAATGTCCGTAGGCAAAAGCCTTGTTGATTACGACAGCATGGTAGTGCTGACGCATTTTAAAGGGCATAGCATGGGCGGCTATGGCGGTTCGCTTAAAAACATTGCCATTGGCTGCGCCGACGGTGAGGTTGGCAAAATAATGCAGCACGGCAGGGGCTTTAGCGTGCGCAACGCCGCTTTTATGGAAAACATGGTTGAAGCCGGTAAAGCCGTAACGGATTTTTTCGGCAAACACATTGTTTACATTAACGTCATGCGCCGTATGTCCGTAGACTGTGACTGTGCCGGTGCGCGTGCGGCAGAACCCACTATCGGCGATATAGGCATTCTCGCTTCAACGGATATTTTGGCTATTGACCAGGCCAGCGTTGACCTTGTTTACAACAAGCCGGGCGGTGGGTGATAACAAAGACCTGATTGAGCGCATTGAAAGCCGAGAAGGCTTGCGCCAGCTCAGCTATATGCGCGAACTGAAAATGGGCAACCCCAATTATGAACTGATAAATGTGTAAAACTTTTTAAAACAGCCCTTATTGTACAAAATGGCACAGTTTTTGCCGTTGACTGAAAGCACGCTTTAACACCTATAATGAAAGTATAAGGTATGATGGCGCTTTTATTATATGGTTTGTTAAAGGGGGTCGTATCAATGGATAAACTGACAAGAAGGGACTTTTTAAAACTTGCCGGTACGGCGGCAATCAGCGCGGCGGCGTTCAGCCTGCCTGATTTTGGCAGGGCATACGCACAGGCGCCGGTTATTGGCAGCAGGCAGCTTAAAGCACCGCTGGCGGCTGGCAGCAGCGCCAAGGTGTACTTTACAAAACACATTGATGCCGAACATTTTGTAAAGCTGTACGAACTGGTTAACAGCGAAATTTATGGCAAGGTTGCCATTAAAATGCATACCGGCGAAATCGGCGGCAAAAATTTTCTGCCGCGCGAATTTGTTAAAGCCGTACAGCAGCGCATACCCGACAGCAACATTGTAGAAACCAACACTTTATATAAACGCGGGCGGCATACTACGGAGCTGCACCGTAAAACCATCGCCGCCAACAGCTGGAATTTCTGCCCGGTGGATATTATGGACGAGCACGGCGCGGTAATGCTGCCGGTGCGCGGGGGCAAGCATTTTACGGAAATGTCCGTAGGCAAAAGCCTTGTGGATTATGACAGCATGATAGTGCTGACGCATTTTAAAGGCCACGCTGCCGGAGGTTTTGGCGGTTCGCTTAAAAACATCGCCATTGGCTGTGCCGATGCCAAAGTAGGCAAGGCCATGCAGCACAATGCCGATTTTTCCATCCGCGGTGCGCATTTTATGGAACACATGGTGGAAGCCGGCAAAGCCGTAACGGACTTTTTCGGCAAGCGCATTGCCTATATTAACGTTATGCGCCGTATGTCTGTGCGCTGCGACTGCGCCGGGCCTGATGCGGAAGAGCCGACCATCGGCGATATCGGCATGGTGGCTTCCACCGATTTGCTGGCCATTGACCAGGCGTGCGTGGACATGGTTTATGACAAACCGGGCGGCGACAACAAAGATTTGATTGAGCGCATTGAAAGCCGCGAAGGTTTGCGCCAGTTAAGCTACATGAAAGAACTGAAAATGGGCAACCCCAATTATGAACTTATCAGCATAGATTGAGGCGCTTTGTATAGTATAAGTAAAACGAAGGTTAGCCCAAGATTAAATTTTAAATAAGGCTTGACTTAGAGCTGACTGCAAGTGTTACTATATATGTAGCAAAGCATAAAACTTATAATAAAGCAGCTGCAAGGAGGAATTATTATGTTTGGTTTAGGCTTACCCGAACTTTTGCTTATTTTGGTTATAGGGCTTATCTTTTTTGGTCCCGGCAAACTGCCGGAAATCGGTTCTGCCCTTGGCAAGAGCATGAAGGAATTTAAGCAGGTTGTAAACAGCACGGAAACAGAAATTAAAAAAGCAGGTGAAATTGCCGAAACCGCGGAAACCAGGGACGCTGCGTCTGCCGGTGCGGAAACTGTACAGGCGGAAGCCAAAAAGTGACGGCGCAAGCTATGGATAATGGCCGTCCGTTAGATAACAATGATGAGGCAATGACCTTAACGGAACATCTGGGCGAACTGCGGCGCAGAATTCTGCACAGCCTGGCGGCGCTTGCCGCAGGCACGCTGGTAAGCAGCTTTTATATTGATGAAATTGTGGCAGTGCTGACGGCGCCTGCCACTAATTTGTATTATATGCGCCCGGCGGAAGCGTTTTTTATTTACATAAAAATAGCGCTTGCCTGCGGCGTGCTGCTTGCGGCACCGGTTTTGTTCTATGAACTGTGGGCGTTTCTGGTGCCGGCCCTAACCGGCAAGGAACGCTCGGCGCTGATGCTGTTTGTGCCTTCGTCGGTGCTTTTGTTCTGGGCGGGCATTGCTTTTGCATACTTTTTTGTATTTCCGCAGGGGCTGCACTTTTTTACAACCTTTGCAGGCGGCAATATTGCACCAATGCTTTCAATAGAAAGCTATCTTGATTTCTTTTTAATGCTGGTTGTGCCTTTCGGCTTTATTTTTAACCTGCCCATGGTGCTTATTGTGCTGGCGCAGATGGGTGTGGTAACTTCTGCTTTGCTGAAGCGCGGGCGGCGCTATATGGTGGTTGCTTCGTTTATTTTAGCGGCAATCATTACGCCGACCCCTGACGTTGTGACGCAGACGCTTCTGGCAGTGCCGATGATTTTATTATATGAAGGCAGCAGGATATTTATTAAACTTGTGCTGCGCAAATAATATAAAATAAAAAATCTTCTTCCTTTTCTGGAAGAAGATTTTTTTATGCACCGTTAAAAGTGCAGGTTTAAATTTTTATGGGGCTTTACAGGTTCAGGCCTGCCAGCCATTTTTCGGTAGCTGCGGTATCGTCCGGGTAAGCGCGGATGCCTTCAATAACATTTGCGCCTTTAAACCATTTGTTAATGTCCGGCGTGCTTTCGCTGATGGGGCTGCCGCCGCTGGTGCAGAAGGTGATAACGGTTTTGCCGCTGAAGTCATAGCCATCGGCAAAGGTTGCTACTGCCATCGGCGCTGTGTGCCACCAGATAGGGAAGCCTACAAAAACAACATCGTACTGGGCCATGTTTTCCACTTTGTTTTTCAGCGCAGGGCGGGCGTTGTCGGCTTTTTCCTGCTTTGCCAGTTCCGTTGTTTCGCGGTAAACGGAAGGATACGGGGCTGCGGTTTCGATTTTGAAAATATCGGCGCCGGTTTTGCTCTGGATAAGATGTGCTACTTTTTCGGTGTTGCCGGTATGGCTGAAGTAGGCTACGAGGATTTTTTTGCCGCCGTCAGCTGCCGGTGCCGCCGTTTCCGTTTTGGCGGCGGGTGCCGGTGCGGATTGTTCCGCTGCTCCGCCGCAGGCGGTTATGCCCAAAGCAAGTACGGCCATCATCAAAGCACAAAGAAATTTTTTCATATTCATCTCTCCTTTAAATTTTTTATTTAAGGCTGAACGGATTGGGGTTTTCCGTCAGCGGTTAAACTTTTACGGCGGCGCTTAAAATATACGCTGCCGCAGAGCCAGGCTGCCAGTGCAAAGTCGCCCAGGCATGTGCCGCCGCAGCTGCCGCAGATACCCGTGCAGCCTCCGGCAGTGCTGCTTGCAGCGGTTCCAAACGGTATACCGGTACCAACGGCTAAATTTAAAAGTTTATCTTTTGGCGTTGTTAAAGCATTCTTTTTCATAATCTGCCGCCTCCTGTTGTAATGGCTTTTACGGGGCAGTTATGCTGGCATACGCCGCATTTTATGCACAGGCTTACGTCATTTTTAATGCTGCCGTTTTTAAGGCTCATGGCGCGCATGGGGCAGTTTTTAACGCAAAGGCGGCATTTTACGCATTTTTCGCTGTCAACCTGTATTTTGGAGGCTATTCCCAGTTTGCTGCCGATGATGAAAAACAGGCTCTGCATTGCTCCCTGCGGGCACATAAAGCGGCAGTAGCCGCGCCCGCCTTTGGTAAACAGCCCAAACAGCACCAGGTATAAAAAGCCTGTTGCGGCAAGCGGCACGGTAAACGAAATGGCCGCGCCGAAAAGGATGCTTACAAGGCTGTCGAACAGATAAAAGTTGCAGTAGGCGCAGGGGTAAAAGCCGTACCACAGCGGCAGCAGCATATAGCCAAGCAGCATGCCGAAGCGGATATAAGGTACCGGCACATATTTTTCCCATTCAATCTGCCAGCGTTCCGGCACCAGATGGCTGAGGCTTTCGGCAAAATAGCCGGCTACGCACAGCCTGCCGCAGAAAAACGGGCCGAACAGCAGGCACAGCAGCCAGAAAAGCAAAGTTGATGCCAGCATTAAATTGTTGAGCTCGAAAAATCCGCCGGTAAAAATTTCTGCCGTGGGTATGCGCGGGCAGAAAGCGTGCGGTAAAAACGCCGGTTGCACGTTTAAAATGTTTTCCAAAAAGCGGCGGTACAGTTCAAACGGGGCGTATAAAAGGGCAAAGCCCAGTAAATAGCCCGCTGCCCGCTGAGCCGTAAAAGAAAGGTGTGAAGGATTGCTGTTGTTCTGCATAATTTTTCCCTGCCTTTAGTTTAACAGTTGAAGTACGCTTTAAGTCAATAGCAAAAGCACCGGCATAATGCTCCCGGTGCTTTTATTATAATGTAGGCAAAGGCAAAAATTCCAATGCTTATCTTTGAGATTGGTTCATGCTTAAAAAGCATTTTGCATGGCTGATGAATTTTTCTGCGGCGCAGCGGCAGATAAATTATGTTTATCAGGCATGGTAAACCATAAAATACAAGTATTGGACGCAGCTTTAAGGTGAGTTTTATAATTAAAGCAACAAAAAACTAATGCAGGCAGGTGGGTGATGATAATGAATAAAAAACCGGTTAATATAGATGAGCAGCGCACGGAGGCACTGGCTGCATCGTTAAGCAGCACCGGGCTTGATGCCTTCAGTATCAGCCGCTTTTTAAAGCTGCTGGCAGAGGGCGGCTCTGCCGGGCCGATAAAAATTCTGCGCAGGCACCGCCTGGACCTCTTGGAAGAAATACACAGCAAACAAAAATCGCTGGATTTGATAGACTATATTATTTATAAAATCCGTCAGGGAACATTGTAAGGAGGGGCTGAAAATGACTATTAAAGAGATTGCCGCAAGAACAGGCGTATCGGCAGACACATTAAGATATTACGAGCGCATGGGCATTATACCCGCCGTACCGCGCACCAGCGGCGGCGTGCGCAATTATGACGAAAATTTTGTGGAATGGGTTGCTTTCATTCAGACTTTAAAAGGCGCGGGCATGTCGCTGGAGGCCATTGCCGATTATATAAACCTTGCCAAGCTGGGCGAACAGACCTGCCAGCAGCGCAAAAAAATACTGGCGCAGGCGCGCGATGTGCTGCTGCAAAAAATTGAGGCTTTGCAGAATATGGCGCGTCTGGCCGATTATCAGCTGATGAGCTATGACACGGTTTTGCGACCGCGTACCGACAGCCTTGTAGGGGCTTTTACAAGCGCTTGAAATTTTGCTTGACATGGACTGAACTTCAAGTAGTAGGATATAACTGACAGCAAAATTATGGCTAAAGGAGCGAATGCAAAATGAAAAAAATGACAAGACGCGACTTTTTAAAAGCAGCCGGAACTGCCGCTGTCGGTGTTGCGGCGTATAATCTTGAGGGGGTAAGAAATGTGTTTGCAGCAGGCGAAGGAAGCGTAAAGGTTTCCGCAAACGGCGGCGCAGGCAGCCGTGCCAAGGTATATTTCAGCAAAAACATCAACGCTGATACTCTGATTAAACTTTATGATATGATTAACGAAGGCATTTACGGCAAGGTTGCAATTAAACTGCATACCGGCGAACCGCACGGCCCGAACATTCTGCCGCGCGAAATGGTAAAGGCTTTTCAGGCACATGTGCCCAACAGCAATATAGTTGAAACCAACGCCCTGTACGAAGGCGGGCGTGATACTACCGAAAAGCACCGCGCTACTATTGCCCTTAACGGCTGGGATTTCTGCCCGGTTGATATTATGGACGAAGAAGGCACCGTTATGCTGCCGGTACGCGGGGGCAAGCACTTTAAAGAAATTTCCATGGGCAGGCATATCGTTAATTACGATTCCATGATTGTATTAACCCACTTTAAAGGCCACGCCATGGGCGGCTACGGCGGCAGCATGAAGAACATTGCCATTGGCTGCGCTGACGGCAAAATAGGCAAAGCAATGGTACACGGCGTTTACGGCCAGCCGCTGCCGGAGGACTGGAACGCATGGCCTGCCAAAGAAATGCTGATGGAAAACATGGCTGAATCCGCCAAGGCAACCATTGATTATTTCGGCAAGCACATTGTATTTATTAACGTAATGCGCCGCATGTCCGTAGACTGCGACTGCGCGGGCGTTGCAGCAGCAGAGCCGACGATTCCGGATATCGGCATTCTGGCATCTACCGACCTTCTGGCGATTGACCAGGCCAGCATTGACCTTGTTTACGCCCAGCCGGAAAAAGACCGCCACGATTTGGTTGAGCGCATTGAAAGCCGCCACGGGCTGCATCAGCTTGTTGCCATGCGCGAACTGAAAATGGGCAACCCTCAGTACGAACTTATCAGCATCGACTGATGAACAGCGGCTTATAACAGCATAATAGTTTAAAGATAAAAATACCCCAAAGGCATAATGCTTTTGGGGTATTAATGTTTAAGACGCTTTATTAATATGTTTTTTTGTATAAAGAAGCAATAATTGTAAAATAGCTGAAATAAAATGGTCAGTAATTTTGCAGTATACATATTTTCCTGATTTTCTAGTAGTTAAAATATGTACTTCTTTCAGCAAGCGTACCTGATGTGAAACTAGTGATTGAGAAGATTGCAGTTTTACGGTAATTTCACTTATAGTACGTTCCTGTGCGTCCGATAACAGCAAAAGCAGACGCATACGGTTATAGTCACCAAGTATTTTGCAAAGTTCGGAAGCATTTAAAACAGCAAAATCTTCTTGTAAAATCGGTTCATACATATTCATCACTTCCTGCTGTCAAGCAGCTTCTGCGGCGGCGTGGATAGTATTTTGGGCAGCTAAAACACGTTCCTGCTCATTTTTGTATTTGCTTACGTTCAGCGCACGCACGGCGTTTAAAATAGCAATGACGGATACGCCGACATCAGCAAAAACAGCCGCCCACATGGAAGCATAACCCAGCGCGCCGAGCGCCAGCACGGCAATTTTAATGCCAATGGCAAAGATGATGTTTTGGCGCACAATGCCCAGCGTTTTGCGGGCAATTTTGATGGCGGAAGCGATTTTGGATGGTTCGTCCGTCATCAGTACGATGTCCGCCGCTTCAATGGCGGCGTCGCTGCCCAGCGCGCCCATGGCGATGCCTACATCGGCGCGTGCCAGCACCGGCGCGTCGTTAATGCCGTCGCCCACAAAGGCAAGCTTGCCGCGGTTTGTGCGTTTGTGCAGGCCTTCCAGCAGGCGTTCAACATGTTCAACCTTATCCGCAGGCAAAAGCTGCGTAAAGGCGCGGTCCAGCCCCAGGCGTTTGGCAATTTTCTGCCCTACTGCGTCGCTGTCGCCCGTCAGCATTACGGTTTCACGCACACCGCAGGTTTTAAGCATTTTAATAGCGGCGGCAGCGTCGGCTTTTACTTCGTCCTCAATTAAAATATAACCGGCAAATTTACCGTCAACAGCAGCGTAAATCACGGTCCCTGCTTCGGTACAGGGAGTATAGTTAATCTTTTCGCGCTGCATAAGTTTACCGTTACCGCACAGTACGGTTTGCCCGCCTATAACGGCGCGCACGCCGTGGCCTGCAATTTCTTCTATATTTTTAACCATGCCATGCTTAATATCCTTACCGTAAGCGCGCTTAATGGAAAGGGAAATGGGATGGTTGGAATAATCCTCCGCATAAGCGGCAAGTTCCAGCAGCTCTGCTTTAGTCATGCCAACCGGCTTAATGGAAGTAACGGCAAAGGAGCCTTTGGTTAAGGTGCCGGTTTTATCAAAAACAATGGTTTCGGTATCGGCAAGCGCTTCTAAATAATTGCTGCCCTTAATCAGCACGCCGCACTTGGAAGCTCCGCCAATGCCGCCGAAGAAGCTGAGCGGAATAGAGATAACCAGCGCGCATGGGCAGCTGATAACAAGGAAGGTAAGTGCGCGGTAAATCCAGCCGGAAAATGGTTCGTTTAAAACATAGGGCGGAATGGTTGCCAGCAGCAGTGCTGCAAAAACAACAATCGGGGTGTAGAATTTGGCAAAACGGGTGATGAAGTTTTCGCTGCGGGCTTTTTTCTCGCTACTGTTTTCCACCAAATCCAAAATTTTGGCAACGGTGGATTCTCCGAATTCTTTGGTGGTTTTAATTTTTAATATGCCGGTCTGGTTAATGCAGCCGCTGATGACTTCCATGCCTTCTTCAACCTCGCGCGGCAGCGATTCGCCGGTAAGGGCTGAGGTATCGAGCGCGCTGCGCCCGCTGATGATTTTGCCGTCGATAGGCACGCGTTCGCCCGGTTTAACGGTAATAATTTCCCCTACAGCAACTTCGTCGGGGTCAACCTGCACCAGCTTGCCGTCGCGTTCTACATTGGCGTAGTCCGGGCGGATATCCATCAGCGCAGTGATGGACTGGCGTGAGCGCGAAACGGCGTAGCTCTGGAACCATTCGCCAATTTGGTAAAACAGCATAACGGCAACGCCTTCGGAATATTCGCCAAGTATAAAAGCACCGGCAGTGGCAACGGTCATTAAAAAGTTCTCGTCAAACGCTTCGCCCTGACGGATATTGCAAAAAGCTTTCCAGATAATATCCCAGCCGATAATAATGTAGCTTATGCCAAACAAAGCGAATATAATATAGTCAGATGTTTCTGCAAACAGCGGCAGCAGCATACCGGCGGCAAATAAAATTGCGGCGGCGGTAATGCGCTGCAAAAGCTTTTTCTGTTTTTTGGTCATATTAAAATCTCCTTACAAAAAGACTGCAATAAAATGCACTTTTGTTTTATTGCAGCCTGACTAATGTATTTAAATAAATGTTATAACTCCAGCGTTTCACCGTCTGCCGGAATATAAAAATCTTTGTTAAGTTTATTGTCGGTGATAAATGCACGCAGGCCGTCACGGCTTAAGGTTGCGTGCCCAACGGCATCCATATGGGTGGCAATTACTGCGGCATTGGGGGCATAGCCGCGCAGTGCGGCAATATCTTCCGTACCCATAATAATCGGGCCGCTGTGTATAAGCTGCGCCGCCGCGGCGTTGACGATAATAATTTCCGGTGCAAATTTATCAACGGCATTTTTTACAAAATCACACCAAATGGTATCGCCTGCAAGATAAACGGTTTTTTCACCGGTGGCTTTAAATACAACGCCCATAGCGTCGGGACGGAAACCGAATTTTTTATAATAAGGCATTGTTGTATCCGGTTTGCCGTGGACACATCCGGTTTTATAAAGTGTTATGCCGTTAAAAACAGTGCCTGTTTCTTTTAAAATTTCCACATCCGTAAAGCCAAATTTACGCATAAAGTTTTCGTCATATTCGTTTTGGACAAAAATTTTTAAGGCTTTTGGCAGGGTTTTGGCTGCAAATTCATCTATGTGATCGATATGCGAATGTGTTACAATAACAGCATTAAGGTTTCTGGTTATTTCATCTTCAGGCATTGGCAGCTCAACAAGCGGCCAGCGTTTATCGGGTGTAAAGCATTCGGGGATGGGGTCAAAATAATCTTTGGGCGCAAACAGCGGGTCAATCAAAAATCTGCTGCCTGCGTAAGTAATAATTGCCGTTGCGTTTCTAATCTGCTGAAAATTCATAGTATAACTCCTTACGCTTTAACAGTAACGTCGGGCTCGATTTTGTTGATGAGCTTAACGGCTTCGTCAAGCACCTGTGCGAATTTATCGTCCGGCGCTTCCAAAGTCATTTTTTGTGCCATAAAGCTGACGCTGGCGCTGGTTACGCCGTCGATTTTTTTAACGGCGTCTTCAATTTTGGCGGCGCAGTTGGCGCAGTCAAGGTCAATGAGTTTAACAGATTTTTTCATAGATATACACTCCTTAATTTATCCTGCTTATAATTTTATATTTGAGCAACTGCTCATGTATTTATTATAAATAAACGCCTGTCAGCCGCAAGGCTTTTACAGGCAGATTGTTCCGTTTGGGACAGGAAAAAATCCGTTTGGGACTAAAAGGCGGTGTTGGTGATGAATTATATAAAAGATAACGGTATGATGGAAAAACTGCCGTTTTGGAAGTTTGGCGGCAAAAGCAGCAGCGCTGAAAAATACCTGTTTGAAAATGAAAACGGCAGCGGGCAGATACTGCTTTATAATGTACTGCCGGGGCTTAAGCTGGCAGTAACCGAATTAAACGGCAGCACCATGAATTTTTATCATCCTGCCGTCAGCGGCGTTATGCAGGTTAATTACTGCCTGAACGGGCGTATGGGCTGGGTGATGCAGGGCGGCAGAAGCATTTATCTTGGCCAGGGTGATGTATCGTTCCATATGATGGACTGCTGCACCGTATCGGGCATAACCTTGCCTTTGGGGCATTACAACGGTATTGCACTGTTTGTGGATTTAAATATGGCTGCGCAGCCTTTTGCTGAAACGTTAAACCTTTCGGATATAGATTTACCTGCCTGGGCAGAAAAATTTTGCCGCGGCGGCGAAGTTACGGTTTGGCCGGGTGCTGCGGAAATTGCAGATATGTTTACGCTTTTGCCGCGTGTAAAAAGCGAGTACTGGCAGGCGTATTTTAAACTGAAAGCGCAGGAAATACTTTTATTTTTGGCTGTGTACGGTGTTCCGCATCTAAAAACGGCCGAAAGCTGCGAGGAACGTTATATGGAAATTATAAAAAAGATTCACGCCAAAATAACCGGCAGCTGGCAGGAGCATTATACCATTGAACAGCTTGCCCGCGAACATTCCATTAATGCTTCTGTTTTGAAAAAAGTATTTAAAATGGTGTACGGCAAACCGATGGCACAGTATATGAAGGAATACCGCATGAGGAAAGCGGCGGCACTTTTGGTTGCAGGCAGCAGCAGTGTGGCAGAAATTGCAGCGGCAGCAGGTTACGGCAGCCAAAGCAAATTCGCGGCGGCGTTTAAGCAGGTAATGCAGCTTGCGCCGTCAGAATACCGTATGCGGTATGCTAAAAAGTAATTTGACAATGTTTTTACATAAATATCAAGCAGGCAAACTATCCGTTTAAACGGACAGAATGCCTGCTTTTAGTTTTTGGCGTTTTGCTACGGTATTTAAGTTTTGCTTTAATCCTTGCAGTGGCAGGTGCCGGGCTGTGCCGTCATGCTGCACGAAGGGCATTTGCCCTGGCTCTGCATTAAACCGCTGCCCCATTCGTACATGGCTTTAAGAATTGGAAAGAGGCTTTCGCCAAGCTCTGTAAGGGAATATTCCACTTTAGGCGGCACAACGGGGTAAACCTTGCGGTTAATAAGCCCGTCCTGCTCCAGTTCGCGCAGCTGCTGCGTAAGCATTTTGGGTGTTGCTTCCGGCACAAGCTGGCGCAGCTGGTTAAAGCGCAGCACGCGGCCCGATAAGTGCCACAGCAGAAGCGCTTTGTATTTGCCGCCGATAAGGTGCAGCGTGGCGGCAACGGGGCAGTTTACGTTGATGTTCTTTTCCATAATTATGCTCCTAAGTATCTTTTTGGGTACTATATCACCAAATAGTGCATTCTTGATTAAAAGATATTGTATTAATATAATAATAACAGGAATAAAAAAGAGCGTCAATGTAGTGTTATATAAGGAGCAAAGCTATGAAAAAGGAACAGTTTAACGTTACCGGCATGACCTGCGCCGCGTGCAGTGCCCGTGTGGAAAAAGCTGTGGGCAAACTGCCGGGCGTGGATAAAATAGCCGTTAATTTATTAAAAAACAGCATGATGGTTGAATATGATGAAACGGCACTCGATACGCAGAAAATAATCGGCGCCGTTACAGATGCCGGATACGGCGCGTCGCTGAAAGAAGCTGCACAGCAGGGCAAAGCCTCTAAATCAATGCAGGCTTCGGCAAACGATATTGCGCGGCAGGAGTATGAGGCTGTAAAAAAACGCCTGAAACTTTCACTGGTGTTTGCTGTGCCGCTTTCGTATATCTCTATGGGGCATATGATGGGCTGGCCGCTGCCGGAGATTTTCCTCGGTGTGGAAAACGCCATGATTTTTTCGCTGACGCTTTTATTGCTGGTTATTCCGGTAGTGTTTATTAATTTTAAGTTTTTCCGCGTTGGGTTTAAAACTCTTTTTGCGGCTTCGCCGAATATGGATTCCCTTATTGCCATTGGCGCGTCGGCTTCGCTTGTTTACGGCGTGTACGCGCTTTATAAAATTGCTTACGGCTTTGGGCACGGCGATTTGGCACTGGTACACCGCTTCTCGATGGACTTGTATTTTGAATCCGCCGGTATGATTTTAACGCTGATTACCTTCGGCAAGTTTCTGGAAGCGCGTGCCAAAGGAAGAACGAGCGACGCGATTACAAAACTGATGGATTTGGCGCCGAAAACGGCCGTTGTTGAGCGCGACGGCGCAGAGCTTGAAATACCCGTTGAAGAAGTTGAAAAAGGCGATATTCTTGTGGTGCGCAGCGGCATGAGCGTGCCGGTGGACGGCGTTTTAACCGAAGGGCATGCAGCGGTTGACGAATCGGCAATTACCGGCGAGAGCATTCCTGTTGAAAAGGAAACCGGCAGCAAAGTTACCGGGGCAACGGTCGTAAAATCGGGCTTTTTTAAAATGCGTGCCGACAGGGTTGGTGAAGATACCACGCTGGCACAGATTGTGCGGCTTGTTGATGACGCTACAAGTTCCAAACCGCCCATTGCCAAAATGGCTGACAAGGTAAGCGGCGTGTTTGTGCCTGCCGTTATCGGCATTGCGCTTGTAACGGCGGCAGTATGGCTTTTGCTCGGTGAAAGCTTTGAGTTTGCACTCTCCAACGCTATTGCAGTGCTTGTAATATCGTGCCCGTGCGCGCTGGGGCTGGCAACGCCTACGGCAATCATGGTGGGCACCGGGCGCGGTGCGGCCAGCGGCGTTTTGATTAAATCGGCGGAAGCGTTGGAAACGGTGCACGAAGTTAACACCATAGTGCTTGATAAAACCGGCACCATAACGCAGGGCGAGCCCGGAGTGACGGACGTTTTATACAGCAAAAGCGCCGGTGAAGCGCTGCTTGTTAAAACGGCGGCGTCACTGGAAAAATATTCCGAACACCCGCTGGCGCAGGCGATTGTAAAATATGCTGAACAAAAAAATGTGCAGCTTGCGCCGGTAACAGGTTTTACGCAGCAGGCCGGGCGCGGCATTAAAGGCGTAATGGAAGGCAAAGGCTGTTTTGGCGGCAACCGCAGAATGCTGGAAGAAGCCGGGCTTTATGATGATAACGTAAAAATGCTGGAAGAAAAACTGGCAGCCGAAGGCAAAACACCGCTGTTTTTTGCCCGTGACGGCATACTGCTCGGCATTATTGCCCTGGCAGACAGGGTAAAACCGACAAGCCGCGCGGCCATAGAAGAAATGAAGCGCATGGGGCTGGAGGTAGTAATGCTTACCGGCGACAACGCGCGCACGGCACAGGCCATACAGCAGCAGGTGGGCGCAGACCGCGTAGTGGCGGAGGTTTTGCCGCAGGATAAGGAAACGGAAATACGCCGTTTGCAGCAGCAGGGCAAAAAAGTTGCCATGGTTGGCGACGGTATTAACGACGCACCTGCACTGGCGCGTGCCGATGTGGGCATTGCCATTGGCGCCGGTAAGGATATAGCCATTGAATCGGCAGATTTGGTGCTGATGAAAAATGACCTGCTGGATGTTGCCGGTGCGGTTCAGCTTGGGCATGCGGTAATACGCAACATTAAGCAGAACCTGTTCTGGGCGCTGTTTTACAATGCCATCTGTATTCCTGTGGCGGCGGGCGTGTTCTATCCGTGGCTCGGCATTAAGCTCAGCCCCATGCTGGGCGCGCTGGCCATGAGCTTCAGTTCCGTTTTTGTTGTAACCAATGCCCTGCGGTTAAGGTTCTTTAACCCGGTGTATGCGGCAGATACCGGCGCGGATATGCCCGGCGCTGCTGCGCACGAATGCAGGGTTGAGGCTGTAGATATATTAAACACCAACAAAAAAGAAAGGGTTGATACCATGAAAAAAGTACTTGATATTGAAGGCATGATGTGCCAGCACTGCGTAGCACACGTAAACAAAGCATTAAGCGGCATTGAAGGCGTGGAAGCCGTTGAAGTTTCGCTGAAGAACAAAAACGCAGCCGTTACGCTTGCCGCTGATGTTAGCGATGAGGCGCTTGTTAAAGCCGTTGTTGACGCAGGCTACGAAGTAAAAGGCGTTAAAACTTTATAAAAATAGTGTTTATATTAAAAGCAGGGGCAAAATATTATTTGTTCCTGCTTTTTTAGTATAATAACTTGTCTGAAAATATAGATAATAAACTCATAAAAATGTGGTATAATAAGCAAAGTAATAGTTATAATAAAGGTGTGTTAACTTTATGGAAAATGAGATGTTTAAAGAGTTTTTTGATAAATTAGATGATGATGAGTTACGCTGCATTGTATCAAAAACAAATATTCCTATAGATGGATATAGAAGTTCTTCAAATAATATACCACGACAAAAATTGAAACTGGGAATTATAAATTTTTTAAATAAATATAAAAGTAAAATTTTCATAAAGGACATAAATGATTATTTAAATTTACAAAGAAAGAATGTACATGCATTTAATTTACAAATATTGCATGATTTATATAATAACGAACATATAGAAATTGTTGAAGATGTATTAAAATTTTTAAATTCAAATAGTGAATTAAATAAAGAAAACAATGAGTTAAATAAAAAATGGAAAGATTGTTTAAGACAGTTAAAGCAGAAACAAGAGGAACTTACTGTAAGAAAACACGAGTATTTCAGTGAAAAAAGTAAGTTAGAAAAAAGAATAGAAAATTTGAATAAAACAATAGAAGAAAATATGATAGAAATAAAGACATTCAATGAGAAAAATTTTGAATATGAAAAGAGGATAGAAGAATTAAATGTAACGGTAGAGGGGAACAAATTAGATAATCAAAAACTTCAAAAAGAAAATAGCGAGTATAAAATAAAAATAATGGAAATAACAAAACAAAATGAATATTATAAAAAGATGATATTGTTACATAAAATTATTTTATTTAAATTATTACCGAATGATGAAAAAATATTTCCATATACATATTTAACAATAAATAATACAAAAGAATTACAAGAAGTTTTATTAAACAAAGAATTTTCAGAAATATGGTATTTAGAAAGATTTTTAAATCCATTTGAAGCAAATAGTCTTTTAAATATTACAAGAAAAAGTAATATTAAAATAAGACCGATAGATAGTGAATATTTAGAATTGTTCAATTTAGGAGTGAGATTATGAATCAAGAAAAAGTTAGAGTATTAGGGAAATTAATAACTAGAGAGAAATTAGTGCAAATTACTAGAAATTATAATAAAACACCGATTTATAGGAAAGACAAAGAGAGCCAGTATTCGATTTCTATAGTTATAGAACCGTTGTCTGATCTGCCAGATGAATTTGAGGAAATAAAGTATTTTAATTGTAATACGGCATATATAAATAAAGATTATGAAAAAATGGATCCAGAAGAAATTGAAAACGATATAAAGTCTAAATATATTACTTTTTATCCACAAAGAGAAGTTTACACTGATGGTACTGTATATTCAGCATTTGATCCGAAAATAATATCTGAGATTAGGACAGAAGATGATAAGGATAAAAAGTTTATACCATTACCATATTTTGATTTGGATGAATTAAAATTAAGTATAGAAGAATTTGAAGATTCTATATTGAATAACAAAATATTAACGGTATTTCCGGAAATATCATATGATATTTGCCAAGGGATGTGTATCGTAAAAAAACGTCAAGAGCATTCTACTTTAGAATGGAGTATTTATATTTATTCGAATATAGAAAAAATAGAAAGAAGAAACGAAGGTATCATTATATTTTTAAGTACAAATGAAATAAAAAGATTTCTTTTAAAATCTGAAGAATATGATGATGAAAAAATATTATTTGATAATTGGGTAGATGTTAGAACAAAACAAAAAAGCAATGTTGTTTTCGTCGATGTTGATAAAATTACTGAATGGGATAAAAAATTAAATGATAGACTGATAAATGAAAAAATAGAAAATAATATTGTAGAAGAAAATAGTGATTATAATAAGATATTAACCGTTGAAATAGGTTCTAAAGAAGTTAATTTTATTAATTGTTTAAATAATAATGCGCCTAAATTTGGGTTATTGTATGAAAAAAATGATTTGATTAATTTTCATATAGCTGTAAAATCTTCGGGTTTAGTTATATTATCTGGAATGAGCGGAACTGGTAAATCAAAATTAATAAATCTTTATGCAAAAACATTAGGGTTATATGATAGATTTAGAATGATACCGGTTAGCCCAGCATGGACTGATGATACAGATTTATTGGGTTATTTAGATTACAAAAATATGTTATATCGTCCGGCAGATACGGATTTAGTAAATTTTTTAATTGATGCTCAAAATAATCCTGAAAAACTTTATATGGTATGTTTTGATGAAATGAATTTAGCTAGAGTAGAGCATTATTTTTCTCAATTTATTTCTGTATTAGAAAATTCTGATGATGAAAGATATATACAACTTTATAATTCTAATTTAGAAAATAGAGTTTACAACAGTAATATTTATCCATCAAAAATTTTAGTAAGAAAAAATGTTATTTTTGTCGGAACAGTTAATGTTGATGAATCGACATTCCATTTTTCTGATAAAGTTTTAGATAGAGCTAATGTAATAAAGTTAAATATGTGTTCTTTTAATGAGTTAGCAGAAGTAAAGAAAAATATTATTTCAGAGGATATAGATGAAATTGATTTTAATACAAAAGATTTCTTTGAAATTAACAATGATTCTTTTACGATGACGTATGATGAATTAAGTTTTTTGGATGAATTGAACTCTTGTTTAAAAGAAAATAATCCTCGTATGGGTATTGGATATAGAGTTATTTCTCAAATTAATCAATATCTTTCGGCAATACCGGAGAATATTGGATATAGTAGGCAAGAAGCATTTGATAATTTGGTAGTCCAAAGAATTTTGACAAAACTTAGAGGAGCAGACGACCAGATTATTAAATTAATAGGGAATGTAAGCGAGGAAAATAAATTAGAAAACAGTTTATTATATGATTTATTCGAAAAATATTTAAATGTTTCTGATTTTAAACATTGCAAAGATGCATTATATCAGAAAGCGAAAGAGTTGAAATTATATGGCTATACCATTTGAGTTAACTTTAAAAACTGGATTTGCTTTTGATGTTAAAGAGTATAAAAATATAAAGTTTTATGATACTATTGAAGCATTAAATCGACCAGATTTTGAAACGGAAATTGAAATAAAAGAGAATAATGATGTTTTGTTAAATATTATTTCTGATTATGATGTTAAAGTAGAAATGGATGGATTAGATGGAACCTTAAGCGAAATAATAAAACATGAAGATGGATATTATATTTCAAAAAGAAATCAGGATATAAAAATTTTTTCTTATGATAATTTTCCATTACCACCTGGTTACTATGTTTTAAGTGTAGAAGTAAATAAAGAAAAATATTATACATCTTTCAAGGTATTACCATTGCATATTAATGAAAAAGATTGGCAATATATGGCTGATGTAGTACTTCAACAATTAAAAATTTTAGCTGTTGAAGTTGTAAGGAAAAAATTTTTTATATCAAGATATAACTTTAATAAAGAGATAAATTTCGAATTGTGGTTGAAAATGCAGATAATTAATGCTTCCTTTAATAAAGTTATGGCAGCATTAGATGATTTAGCAAGCAAACCACATAATAAAATATCAAAGAAATATGTTAAATTTTTTTGTGAAGATGTTATACAAGAAGATAGAAAATCTAATAAACTTAATAATAAAAATAAAAATCCTTTTATTTATCAAATAGGATTAAAAAAATATTTAGACTATGATTTGTCTGAAAATAGATATGTGAAAAAAATTGTATTAGAATTAGATTATTTAATATCAGAGTTCTTAAGGCAAGTTTCGGAAGAATATAAATTTTTAGATGATAGCATTAAGAAAAATAATTATGATAATGATAGGAATAAAACTGATAATCAGCGGAAAAAAGAAGCTCTAAATTTGTTATTAGAATTTAGAGCTAAAGGTAAAAAAATAAATTATATTATTAATAATTTGAAATCTGTTGAATGGTTTAAAAATTTGGATGTAAATTCTAATGATAGAATATCAGCCCAAAGTTTGTTAGATCCAAGGTATAATATTTTAAGTAAATTAAATAAAGATTTAAAGAAAAATGAATTAAAATATAATATTGATAGCAAACTCAGTCTATTATATAAACGTACGGATAAATTATATGAAATGTATGGATTTTTAAAAATTTTTGATGCATTAGTTGAATTAGGATTTGATGTAGAAAAAACTTTAAAAGTTGAAAAAAATGGAAATAATATAAAAGTATTTGGAGTAGAGGCGGGGGATTGTTTTATCTTAAATAAAGATAATCTTAAAATCAAATTGATTTATGATGGAATAGTAACAAATAGTTCAAAAGAAACAAATAAAGAAAATCCTATATATACAACTAGTAGACATAATAGACCAGATTGCAGATTAGATTTCTTTTTTATTTTAGATAATGAAATGTATTATGCAAGTTCGTTGGTAATTGACTTTAAGTATCGTAAAATAAATAGTTTTTGGAATGGAAAGATTAATAGTAAAGAGCAGTTAGAGGGATATAGATATAAAATTTATTCACAATATTTTTTAGATTATCCTCCTTTGGCGTCAAAACGAGTGAAGGTTACAAAAGAAGTTTGGGCGTTATATCCAGATAAAAATAGTATTGGAAAAGTTTTTGGAAAAATTGATGATAGTATAAAATTCTTATCATTTGTACCTAAATATGAAGACTTTATAAAAAAGCATTTAAGTAATTTTATTGAAGGTTTAAAGTTATCTGAATATGCAGAGTTAAAACAAAGGTTGAAACTATAAAAAACAGCCCTTCGGTGCGGAAGGGTTGCAAAGAAGCAGTGCCGGGCGGTGTGTTCCGGCGCTGTTTTTTTTATGCTGTTTTATGGCGGTTTAAGTTATGGCAGATTAAACTTTGCTGTTTAAGCGTGCTTGCCCATGTTGGTTAAAAATTCAACCGTGGCAGGGTCGTAATGAGAGAAGAACAGGCTCCTGCCGGTATCGAGCGCACGGATTTTTGCCATATCGTCATCGGAAAGTTTAAAATCGAAAATATCAAAGTTCTGCACCATGCGGTCTTTGTGTACGGATTTGGGTATAACAACCACGCCGCACTGAATTAAAAAGCGCAGTGCAACCTGTGCTGCCGATTTATTGTACTTTGCGGCAACTTCGTTTAAAACGCCGTTGGTAAAAAAGCCGTTGCGCCCTTCGGCAAACGGGCCCCACGACTGGTGCGTTACGCCGTATTTCTGCATAATGGCGTGGGCGGTTTGCTGCTGCCAGAAAACATGGGTTTCAACCTGGTTTACCATCGGCGCAATTTCGGCAAACTGGCACAGGTCAATCAGCCTGTCGGGGTAAAAATTGGCAACGCCGATAGCGCGCAGCTGCCCGTTTTTGTAGGCTTCTTCCATGGCGCGCCAGGTGCCGTAATAATCGCTGAACGGCTGGTGAATTAAGAGCAGGTCAATGTAACCTGTTTTCAGTTTACGCAGCGATTCGGCAATGGAGGCCTTTGCTTTTTCATAACCGGCATTGGCAATCCAGATTTTGGTGGTAATAAAAAGTTCTTCGCGCGGCACGCCGGATTTTTCAATCGCATTGCCGACGCCTTCTTCGTTGTGGTAGGCCTGTGCGGTATCAATGGAGCGGTAGCCGCAGCTGATGGCATCCAGCACGCAGCGTTCGGTATCCGCTTCCGGTATCTGGTAAACGCCGTAGCCCAGCATGGGCATTTTAATTCCGTTGCTTAAAGTTGCATATTCCATGGTTTTTCCTCCTGTTTTAACGTTTTATAACGCGGGTGCCGCCAAACACATTGCTCATTGTCATATTGTCCAGTGCTTCGTCAATGGCGGCAACTTCTCCGGCGGTCAGCACAATATCTGCGGCGCCGAGGTTTTCGGCAAGGCGGTTTAATTTGCGTGTGCCGGGAATTGGTACAATGTAAGGCTTTTTATTAAGCATCCACGCCAGTGAAATTTGCCCCGGCGTAGCGTTTTTGGCTTTGGCGGTTTCTTCAAGCAGTGCCAGCAGGTTTACGTTCTGCGCAAAGGCCTCTTTTTTAAACTGCGGCATGGCGCAGCGGTAGTCTCCTTTGGGGTCAAATTTGCTTTCAGCCGTGTATATGGCGGTTAAAAAGCCGTTAGCCAGAGGGCTGAAGGCAACAAGGCCGATGTTTAATTCTTCCAGAAGCGGGAACAGGGCTTCGTAGCTGCGGAACATCATGGAATAGCGGTTTTGAATTGCCGTAACCGGGCAGATTTTATGCGCACGGCGGATGGTGTCTTCCGTTACTTCGGAAAGGCCCCAGTGGGTAATTTTGCCTTCTTCGATAAGCCTGCTCATTATGCCTGCCACTTCCTCCACAGGAACGGAAGGGTCCTGACGGTGCTGGTAGTAAAGGTCGATATGGTCTGTCTGCAGGCGTTTAAGCGAGCCTTCTACCGCTTTGCGGATAACCTCCGGGCGGGAATCGGGAACGACGGGTTTGTTGACACTCGGGTCGTTCCAGTCGAAAGTAATGCCAAATTTGGTGGCAAGCACAATTTTATCGCGGTAAGGCTTTAAGGCAGGCCCCAGCAGTTCTTCGTTGTCGTGCGGGTTTTCCGGTGTGCCGTACAGTTCTGCGGTGTCAAAAAAGGTGCAGCTCATATCAACGGCGCGGGCTAAAAGCTCGGTCATTTCTTTTTTATCCGCGGGAGCGCCGTAAGCATGGCTCATGCCCATGCAGCCAAGGCCGACGGCACTGACGGTTAAGTCTTTTCCTAAAGTTCTGTATTGCATAGTCTGTTCTCCTTATTTTTTACAGGCGTCCGGTTTCTCTTTGCCACAGCTGCCACGAGTTGACGATATTCTGGAAAAGTATGTAGCTGCTGGGCGCGATGGAAATTACCGGCGAAAGGTAGGTGTAAGCTACCCAGATGCCAAGCGGCAGCGTCCATTTTTTGGCAAAGGCAATCAGTTTTGTCATCATAACCCATCAGGGCTTTGTGCTATATTGCTGCAAGTTTTAAGCTGCATTTTTAAAACCATAATAAAACCTCCATAATCAATTGCTTTTTTGTTTATCTATCTAGAACGCTGCGGCATTGCCAGCCCTCCTTTACCAATATTATAAAAAAACAGGGGCTTCATAAGAAGTCCCTGTTTGTCAGTGAGCTTAAACCCTATGGTTATGCCCGGTTTTCCTTGTAAATTCTGGTAATGGCATTAATGCATTTCTGCACGTGCGGCGCAGGCTGCGGCGAATGCAGAAGCCCGAAGGGCATGGTAAAATCCCAGTCCACCGGAATTATTTTAAGCAGAGGATGCACGTCGCGCCAGGTTGGCACTGCCATTAAAAGGTTGTTGCCGTTTTCGCAGCTGTTAAAAACCTCGGTGTTGTAAAAATCAAAATCAATAATATTTACCTGCGGGTGTTTTACCGTCAGCCAGTCGCGCAGCGCGTCGGCTTCGCCCATCTGCCCGCGCGTAATCAGCATCAGGTTTTGCCCGTACAAATCGCTTACGCTGAGCTTGTCTTTCTGCGCCAGCGGATGGTTAATGCCTGCGGCGCAGCACAGCGGTTCGCGGCACAGTTCCAGCCCGGCGCACTGGCGGTAATTGAGCAGCGTGGCATCGAAAATACCGGCAACCATGTCAATGTTCTGCCCCAGGTTCAGCAGTATTTCGCGTGCGTTTTGCGGCGTGTTGTCAAACGGTACCAGCTTAAAATGTATTTCGGGGCACATGGCGTGGATTTTAGGCCACAGCTGTACCAGAATCTGTGCAGGCGTCATGGGTGATGTGCCGATGCGGATAATGCCGTTTTCTTTCTGCATGGCGTTTTTGGCGCGTTCCAGCGATTCGTGCGAGTAACGGATAATGTATTTGGCGTCGCTGTAAAGCGATTTGCCTGCCGCCGTAAGGGTAAGGCCGCGGTGCGTGCGGTTAAACAGCTTTATATCAAGATTGCTTTCAAGAATATTGATTTGCTTGATAACCGCGGTAGGCGAAATATAAAGTTTGTCGGCGGCTTTGGCAAAGCTGCCGCTTTCGGCAACGGTAATAAATGTTTCAAGCTGAGGGTTATACAAAATAAATCACTTCTTTTAAATGCACTCGCAGCCCATGTTGTTGCTGCGGAATGCACCCTGTTCGTAAAGTTCAATTTTATGGTTCAGGCGGCTCAGTGTTTCCTGCATATGCTGCAAACGGTTTTCCAGCCTGTCGCGTTCTGCAATTAAAAGTTCTTCGCGCTCTTTTAAGGTGCTGTCGCCTTCCAAAAACAGGTGCATGTAACGTGTCAGCACTTCAATGGAAAGACCTGCTTCGCGCATACATTTAATAAATTCTATGCGTTCGCAGTCAATGCTGCTGTAATCGCGGTTGCCGCTTTTGTTGCGCGCTATGGCCGGCAGCAGGCCAATGCGCTCGTAATAGCGCAGCGTGTCGGCCGTAAGGCCGAATTTTTTGCTTACTTCTGCAATGTTCATGTTTGGTCACCTCGTGTAAATTAGCCGCGCTTTAAGCGGACAGGATTTTATAGACGCTGCATACGGCTACGCGCCCGCTAATGTTGATAATGGTGTAAATAACGGCAAGAATTGCTGCACCTTGCAGTAAAACCTTCATAAATTATTCCCCCTCTTTGGTGATGGTTACGGTATCGAATTCGGTGCCGTCCGGCAAAAATGCCTTAAAGGTTAATGTTTGCGGAGTTTTGCTGAGCGTTATGTAGTTGGCGTCCTCGGGCTGCGGCGCAAGGGCTGCGTCCGCCGTGTGGCGCTGCCACAGGTTGGCATAGCGCACGCTTCCGGCAACGCCGGTTAAAATGTAGGTTATGCCGGTGTTATCGGGCTTAAAGGCTTTTAACGGCACGCGGCGGCGGTAGGTATGCAGGTGCGCCGTAAGCACGGCGTCTACATTATATTCTTCAAAAACGGGCATCAGCTGCTGCGCCCAGGGCGTAAACTGAATGCTTGCCGGGTCAAAATTGTTGGGGCGGTCGGTAAAGGCATAACGCAGAATGTCTTTGTGCATCAGCACAATTTTCCATTTGCGCTGCGTGCCAGCAAGGTCACTGCGCAGCCAGTTTAACTGCTGCTGCATTAAATCGGGGTTAAAGTCCGCCATTTCGTCGGTCTGCGTGTTCAGCACAACAAAATGCACATCGCCGTAGTCAAAGCTGTAATACTGGTTTTTATTGGCAACGGTGCCGTTTTCCGGCAGGTTAAACAGCGTTAAATACGGTGTCGGCGGGGCAATCTGCCAGTCCATATTGTAGGTTTCGTGGTTGCCCATTACCGGCGCAAACGGAATGTTTTCAACCATTGGCGCAACAGAGTTAAACCAGGCGCGCCACTGCGAAAAATCGTAGCCGTTGTCAACCAAATCGCCCATGTTGATAAAAAAGGCGGCGTCTTCATTTTTGCTGTAGGCAGTTTGTGCCAGCTTGCGCCAGCCGCTGTAATCGGATGACTGCGAATCGGGAAATATCAGCGCTTTAAAGCTGTCCGGCTGAGCGGACGGAAGTTTGTGCCAGCCGGTGCGGCTGCCTTCGTAGCCTGCGCGGTATTCATAAGTGCTTCCGGGTTCAATCCCTGTCAGCGCGGCGGTGTAAACGTAAAGGGTGCCGCTGCCGGTGTTAAGCTCCTGTACGGAAGCAGGCACGGCTGTTATTTGCCCTGCGGCGTTTTTATATTCGGCCGCCGGGTTTTCAAGTTTTTCATCTGCCTGCCACATAATGGTGCGGCTTGTTGAAGCGTCGGCGGTAATCAGCTGGCGCAGAAAGTTTATTTTATCCGCGTCGGCGTAATTTTCGGCCTGCCCGGTTGCAGGTGCGGTATATACGGCGCAGCCTGCTGCCAAAAATACCGCCAGTACAATAATGTATTTAAGATATTTTTTCATAGGCATTACTCCTTTTAAAACAGCGTAATTTTGTGGCTAATATTAATATATCAGTTATAGTGAACTTCAAGTCAAGCGGTTTTCAAAAATTTTTTACTTGACTTAAAGTGCACTCCAAAGTATATATTATATAAAACGAACAATAAAGGAGAATGCCGATGAACCTTTTTATGATTGTTATGTATTCGTATCTGGCCGCCATGGGCATCGCCGTATGGTTTTACTACCGCACTCTTATTCCGGGGCTTACGTCATGGCTGTGGCCGCTTGCCGTAGTTGGCTGCACTGCAAGCTACCTTGTAAGCCACAGCGGCTATATCGTTCACCCGGAGCCTCTTGCACGCGCGCTGGCGTGGATTGGCAATGTATGGATTCTGTTCGGTTTTTACAGCCTTTTGCTGATGCTTTTAAACGGTATTTTAATTATACCGGCCAAAATTTTCGGCGTGCATTACCGTTTCAGCACACTGCTGGCCGTGATTGGGCTTGTTGTTATAAGTGCTTCCATTATTTTTGGCATTTATAAAGCCATGAACCCCATAGTGCGTACGGAAACGGTGGCTGCCTCCAAAAATATTGAAGCCGATACCAAAATAGTGCTGGTAACGGATTTGCACCTTGGGCATATTAATGCACTTGGCGCAGCGCAGGATGTTGTGCAGCGCATAAACGCCCAAAAGCCGGATCTGGTTTTGATAGGCGGCGATATTGTTGACGAAAAGCTCAGCTATGTGCTGGATAACGGCTCGCTGGAAGCACTGAAATTTGATGCGCCGCTGGGAACCTATGCCGTTTACGGCAACCACGATTACCTTGACGGCGAAATGAAGGAAATACGCAGAATTTTAGGGGCAAACGGCATTACGCTGCTGGAAAATGAAAGCGCCGTGCTGCCGCAGGGCATAAAACTTACCGGCCTGCGCGATTACAGCCGCGACCGCGGTACGGAAGCGCTGGAACGACTGGCAGAAGGCAACGCGGATTATTTCAGCGTCTTAATCGACCATCAGCCGCGGCGTTTGTTTGAAGCAGCCAAGGCAGGCTATGACTTGAGCGTTTCCGGGCATACGCATGCCGGGCAGGTATGGCCGTTCCGCTATATTACCCAAAGCATGTACCTGCTTGACTACGGCATGACTTATGTTGACGGCATGGCAGCAATCGTAAGCAACGGCAACGGTTTCTGGGGCCCGCCGGTGCGCATGGGCCCATACCCCGAAATTGTTGTTATCAACGTTAAAAAAGCAGGCTAAAATTCAGCACCGCTCAAACGGGCGGTGTTTTTCTTTGTAAGAAACATGTTAAGCAAACCGTTAAACTGTAATTTTTTTAACAATGTATATTTAAAATTGCGTTTTGTACACAAAAATCCTTACAAAAATAACAAAAAACTTGCCTGTAAAACGCTAAAGTGCTACAATTTATAATTATAAAAGTACACCATAATTTGCATTGTACTGATTTTAAAAAGTATTTGGAGGGAAAGAAAAATGAAATTTGCCAAACGTATGGAAAGGATGCAGGCATCCGAAATCCGTGAACTCTTAAAACTTACCGCACAGCCGGATATTATCTCTTTTGCAGGCGGCCTGCCCGCACCGGAACTGTTCCCGGTTGAAGAAATTGCCAAAGTTTCCCATGACCTGGTGGAAAAAGAAGGCCGTCAGCTGCTGCAATACGCAACTACCGAAGGCCGTCCGACCCTGCGCGCTAAAATTGCCAAACGCATGAAAGATAAATACCATACCGAAGTTGACCCGGACGATATTCTTATTACCACCGGCAGCCAGCAGTGCCTTGATTTTGCAGGCAAACTGTTCCTTGACCCCGGCGATGTTGTTCTGTGCGAAAGCCCGTCCTACCTCGGCGCATTGAACGCTTTCAATGCTTACGAGCCGAATTTTGTAGAAGTTCCGACCGATGACGGCGGCCTGATTCCGGAAGAACTGGATAAAATTCTTGCCACTACTCCGAACTGCAAATTCATTTATGTAATTCCTGATTTCCAGAACCCGACCGGCCGTACCTGGAGCCTTGAACGCCGCCATAAATTTATGGAAGTTGTCAACAAATATAACCTGCCGGTACTGGAAGACAATCCGTACGGCGAGCTCCGCTACGAAGGCGAAATTCTTCCTTCCCTTAAATCCATGGATACCAAAGGCCTTGTTATGTTCCTCGGCACTTTCTCCAAAATCTTCTGCCCGGGCCTGCGCTTAGGCTGGGTTGCCGCAGAACATTCCGTACTGGAAGAATTTGTTAAAATCAAACAAAGCGCCGACCTGCATACTTCCAACTTCGACCAGGGCGTTGCTGATGCTTACATTGAAAACTACGACCTTGACAAACACGTTGAAGAAATTAAAGCGCTGTACAAAAAACGCCGCGACCTTATCCTGAAAACCATGGAAGAAGAATTCCCCGAAGGCGTTGAATGGACTCGTCCTGAAGGCGGCCTGTTCCTGTGGGTAACCGTTCCGGAAGGCGTAAGCGCTAAAGAAGTATTCCATAAATGCATTGAAATGAAAGTTGCTGCCGTTATCGGCGATGCGTTCTATCCGAATGACAAAACCGACCGCAGCATGCGCGTAAACTACTCCAACATGACCGAAGACAGAATTGTTGAAGGCGTTAAACGTATGGCCAAAGCCATTAAAGAATGCATGAAATAACTGCATAAAAAATTATCCCTCTGCCCTAGGGCGGAGGGATTTTTTAATATCCGAACAGTGATGCGGAGCAGTAAACCAAAAGCAGCGCCATTATGGTGTTGACGCTTTTGGTATGGCGGCTGAATAAAAGGCGGAATGCAGAACCAAACGCCGACCAGCACAGCGTAAATATAAAACCGATAAAGGCAAGCAGCAGCGCAAACAAGGTTAGTTTAAAAGGCTCGCCCGTGTAAAACGGCAGAATGTAGGCCTGCATGGACATAATGCAGTAAATGTAAATTTTAGGGTTGATAAACTGCAAAATAAGGCCGGAATAAAAGCCGCTGCGCGAGTGGTCTTCAGTAATAACGCCGTCGCTTTTATAAGTTGCCCATGCCAGATGAAGCATATAGGCAGCGCCGGCAATAAGCATCGGCGTTTTAACCGCAGGTATAAGTTCTGTAAGGGTGCTGCAAAAAGCAGTGCAGATAAGCATTACCGCGGCAAAGCCTGCCAGTATGCCAAAGTTAAAGGGCAGCGCTCCCTTAAAACCCAGCCTGCCGCCGTTGCTCATGGACATAATATTATTAGGCCCCGGCGTTGCGGCTGTTATAACAGCGTAGGTTAAAAATGCAAACCAGTTGAACATAAAAACGGTATCCTTTCGCAATATAATAATGTGTTACTTTTATATTGTAAGTTGCCTTTTTAATGTTGTCAAAAGAAGTGTGCTGCAATATGCAGGCGGCAAATAAAAATCCCGGCGTAAACCGGGATTTTTGCGTTAATTATACTTTTACTGTGCCAGCGGAATGGTGTATTCCGTTAAGCCTTTTGGCTGCGGGCCACGGTGCGGGTTTTCGCGGCCGTCCAGCCCTTTTTCGTGCAGGAAGTTCTCTAAAATTTTAGCGATTTCAAGGTTGTTTAAATCGGCAAAGGCGGCGTGGGTGTTGCCCTTAATGCCAATGTCCGGCAGGGAAAGCACTTTGGCGTCACCGCCGCGGGCATTGATGCGTTCAGCCATTTGCTGGGCGCGGTGCTTAGAGATACGCCAAACTTCGCTGTTAAAATTATCGCTCTTTTCTTTGGCGATATTGTCACCGTATATGATGAGAATGGGCATTTTGGTAAGGTTTTCAAATTCTTCCGGCGATACTTCTTGCGGCGCCTGCACTTTATTAATAAAATCGCTGTCGGAAAGCAGCAGGTCGGCAGGCATATCGTCTGACGGGAATGCGGAAGAACCGGGTTCGTAAGCTACAACTGCTTTAACGTGTTCCGGGTCAGCCATAGCGCTTGCCCATCCGTACTGCCCGCTGTTGGAATGGGTAATTAAAACTGCCGGGCCGGTTTGCTTTAAGAGCTGAGCCATGGTGTTTGCCATAGTGTCGCGGTATTCTTTGGTGCGCGGTTCTGCGCCGGTGTCGGGAGTTTGCTGGCGGAAGAACTGGTCAACCGCGTCCGGAGTTTTGGGAAACTGCGATACCGAGAAGAAGTACGGTTTTTCCGGCGTCAGCCACAAGCCGTTGCGGAAGGCGTCCCACACGCCGCTTTCGCTTGTTATCGTCGGTACGGCATTGGTCATGTCAACCTTGCTTGCCGTGTAACCTGCACGCCCGCGGCGCGGCTGGTCAATAATGTACACGGGCCAGTCCCTGCGCGGCAGGATTGCCATATAGCCTTCGCGCCCGTCCGGCGTGCTTTCGTAGGTTCTGCCGCTTTGTCCGATGCCGTGCCACATAATCAGCGGGTAAGTGCGCGCGTTCTGCGGAATGTAAAACTGTGCGTAGCCGTGGTCGCCGTGGAAGGTTTCGCCGTTGGGCAGGGTTTGTACCGTACCGCCGAAGAACAGGCTGCCCATGGTTTTAAGTACGATGGGCTTGTCCTCCGCAGGCTGCTGGGCGTTTGCCATAAGCGGCAGCGCGGTAAAGGCGGCGGCTAAAATTAAGGCGGATAATTTTTTGCTGAGTTTCATTTTGCGTCCTCCTTTTTAATACACTCGTGTTGTTTTTCTTTGCTTATTTGTATTATAATTGGTGTAGATAGCAGCAGGCAATTGCCAGTTAAAGCTATCTGCGGCTTATGCCGCACTTTTTAAAATTTGGGGTTTAATTATGGAAGCTAAAAAACAGGATTTGCGCGTGCAGAAAACACTGGCGGCAATTAACCGGGCTTTTGAAGAAATGGTTTGCACCATGCAGTCGCAGGAAATTACCGTTAAGGAACTTACTGAGCGCGCCAAAATTAACCGCAAAACTTTTTATTTGCATTACACCTGCATAGAACACGTTTATGAAGAAGCAATCCGCCGCCTTGCCGATGGTTATATCGAAATAATGGGCAAAACGGAAATGGATAACGGCAGCGGCGCTTTTAATATGAAAAATCTGACGCGGGTCTTTTTTGAATATTATGCCGCTCAGGGCGCGTTTGCCGAAAGGCTTATCTGCAATCCGGATTACCGGCCGTATTTTAACCGGCTGTGGGGCATTACTTTGCAGCATAACTGCGGGCAGTTCAACCCTTACAGCTATCTGCCGCAGGAGGAACAGAACCTTGTTTTTACCTATCTCTGCGCGGCAAACAACGAAATGTACTGCCGCTGGGTGCTGGACGGCAAAAAGGTGCCGCTGCAAAAAGTTATTGCCATAGCGTCGCAGCTTTTGGAGCGCGGCTTATACGGCTACACGGAGGCTTTAAGCCAAAACAAAGCTTGACTTATAGCGGGCTTAAAGGTTTATAATATAAAAAAATTTAAAAGGATGATTGTTGTTTGAAAGCAAAAAAGCAATTATTAGGGTTTACTGCCGCCTCGCTTACTTTGGGGGCGGTTTTTATGGCGGGCGGCGCGCCGATACCGTTTTATCATACGTATGCCGAAACGCTTGGGCTTGATAAAGGCGTGCTTTCGCTGGTAACTGTGGCATATTTTGCCGGTACGGTTATTGCGCTTTTGTTTTTGCCGCGCCTTACCAACTACTGGGGGCGCAAGCGCGCAATTTATTTAACGCTGGCCTTTGGGCTGGCAGGCTGCTTTTTGTTCGGCAACGTAACCGGCGAGTGGCGCATGCTGGCTGCGCGCTTTATGCAGGGGCTAAGCTGCGGGCTGGCCTCCAGCACGGTGGCGGCGTTTATTATTGATAACGAACCGCGGCGCTATAAAGGCCTGGCTGCGGTTATTATCGGCAGTGCGCCGAATATAGGCCTGCCGCTTGGCGCAATGGGCAGCGGCGTGTTTAATATGTTCAGCAATGAAATTGGCATGGTGTTTGTAATTGTGGCGGTACTTTTGTTGTGCTGCGGCGCGTTGGTTTTTGCCAGTACGGAAACAATTACCAGCAAACAGAGCGGCGCGTGGCGCAGCCTTGTGCCGCAGCTTAAAATTACGCCTCGCGTTAAAAAACTTTTGCCTGCGGCGGCGTGCGCATTTGCCGGTACCTGGGCGGTAGGCGGTTTTTACCAGTCGTACAGCGCTGCTATCGGCATACAGGAGCTGGGCGTACAAAGCACTTTTGTCGCTTCGCTTACCTTTGTATCGTTCATTGCGCCGGTTGCGCTCGGTGCGGCGCTTTCGCGCGGGCGCGATAAATTTTTGCTGCAGCGTTTTTCCATGCTGGCCTTTTTTATAGCCGTTGCGGGCGTGGTATATGCCATTTACAGCCATTCGCTAAGCCTGTTTCTGGCGTTTAACGTAATGGCCGGTATTGCGGACGGCGCTGCTTTTACCGTCAGCATGGCCGGAATTGTGGAAGGCACAAGCCTGCAGGAAAGGGCGGGCGTATTATCTTTAATTTACGTTGTTGCCTATGGCGGCGCGGCGCTGCCAAACCTTCTGGTAAGCCGCATTGCCCAGTATTTTTCGCTGCTGGAACTTACTGCAGGCTACGCTGTTTTTACGGGCGTAATGTTTATTTTGGTGCTGCTTACCGCAAAGCGCAGCTATTATTATGAAGCATAAACTGCCTTAGGGCAGATGTTTTTACGGACGGAGGAGAGAAAAATGGCAGATAAAATTTTAGTGGCATATTATTCCAAAACAGGGCATACCAAAGCCGCAGCGCAGAAAATAGCCAAAGCAGCAGGCGGCGCTTTGCACGAAATAGTTCCCACTAAAGAGTATCCGGCAAGTTATGTTGCCACGGTTGCAGTTGCCAAATGGGAACAGCTTAAAAACGAAAAACCGGCGCTTAATGATAAAGTTAAGGATTTTGCTGCGTATGACAAAATTCTGGTAGGTTTTCCAATCTGGTGGTTTACCTGCCCGCAGCTGATTAAAACCTTTATGGAAAGCTATGATTTTACAGGCAAAACGGTTTATCCATTCTGTACGCACGGCGGCAGCGGCCCTAAAAACAGCACGCGCGATATCCGTTCCATCTGCCCCGGGGCAGATGTTAAAGAATGTTTTGACGCAACGAAGGATTTGACAGACGCTAAAATTAAAAATTGGCTGGGGCTTGATTAAGGCTGAAAAACGCAGGGTATGTCAAAAATCAGGGAAAGCGTATACGGCTACGTTGTGCGCAACGCTGAAGTTCCGGTTCTGGTTGTTAAATAAACTGTAAAAATAACGGCTTCCGCAGGTAATGCCTGCGGAAGTTTTTTATTATATAAGTAAAATTAATAAATCATCCGCCTGCGCGGCTTGTTTAATGCTGGCGTGTGGCGGCTGCGCTGTGCTAAAATTAAAGTATAAACTGCACGGCAGAGGTGATGAAAATGGAACTGCGTACACTGCAATATTTTTTAACGGTAGCACGCGAGGAAAATATTACAAGAGCCTCGGAAGTGCTGCACATTACGCAGCCTACTTTAAGCAGGCAGATGAAGCAGCTGGAACAGGAAAGTGTTACCTGCGCCGATTTGTTGAGCGTGCCTTTAATAACGCCTGCGCGCCTTTATGTGCAAAAGGAAATATCCAACTGGCTGGGCGCGCCGATATTAATAAATTAAACGTGCTGGCAACGGTTAATATGATGACGCATGCGGCAATGTTTATCAACAGCGGCGCAGCCTGCGGGTTGACCATTGAAGGTGCCGTTGATTTGTTTGAAGACAGCAAAATGGTTTTTAAACCGCTGAACCCGCGCCTTGAGCTTACGGCGGTATTGGCGTGGAAGCGCTTTCATTCCCTTTCGGGAGCGGCGGCGAAGTTTTTGGAGTATTTTAAGGAGTATCTTAAAAGTAAACAGTAAAAAACAGGACAGTTTAAAACTGTCCTGTTTTTGTTATTCCGCATAATATTGTTCGTCGGTAACTTCTTCCAGCCACGTTACGTTTTTGCTATTTATTTTATAAAAAATTATGCAAAAAGCGCATACAAAAAACGCACCGCGTTAAACAGCACGGTGCGTTAAGCAGGCGTATAAATCAGTCTTCTTCAAATACAACTTTGCCGTCTTTAAAGGCTTTTATGCGCGCCAGCGATTCCAGATGGTAACCGGCATCCACAATGCGCTGATGGCCCGGCTGGAAGGATTTTTCGATTACAATGCCGATGCCTGCAACTTTGCAGCCTGCCTGATGGGCAATATCGGCAAGGCCGAGTGCCGCTTCGCCGTTAGCAAGAAAATCGTCAACAATAAGCACGGTTTCGCCTTCGTGCAGAAATTTTTTGAGGACGCTTACATCGCTGGTAACTTTTTTGGTAAAGCTGTAAACTTTGGTGGTGTAGGCCGGGCTGCTCATAAGTTCCGATTTTTGCTTGCGGGCAAAAACTACCGGCACATGCAGGCACAGTGCGGTTGTTAATGCGCAGGCAATGCCGGAAGATTCAATGGTGAAAACTTTGTCGATTTTGCATTCTTTAAATCTTTCTGCAAATTCTTTGCCGATAGCCATCATCAGCTCCGGGTCAATCTGATGGTTTAAAAAAGAATCTACTTTAAGTATGGCATCATTAAGCACAATGCCTTCACTCATAATTTTGTCTTTCAACAGTTTCATGCTGCCACCCCTGCTTTTCCGTTTATTTGTTAAATAATAGAATATGCTATTTTTGGCATTTAGTCCAGCATTTTGTTAAATAAAGTACAAAATTTATTATCTTCTTAAAAAGTAATACAAAAAGGCTTGACATTACAAAAAAATATTGAGATAATGTAAAGGCAACAAAAACATAACAGCAATTATGTAATGATTAAAGGCGAAGAACGGGAACAGGCTGTTAAAACCGGCAAAGAGAAGCGGCGGATGGTGCAAGCCGCAGCGGCAAAGCAGCAAAGGCTCGCCCGGGAGCCGCGCTTTTGAACGGAGTAGGAAGCGACGCAGAGCAGCGTTAAGCATAATGAAGCCCCAATCAGGGTGGTACCGCGGTTAATAATCGCCCCTGTCTGCATTAGTGCAGGCAGGGGTTTTTTATTTAGCTTTATGGAGCAAAAAATACAGGAGGCAGTTATTATGGGTATGACAATGACGGAAAAGATACTGGCAAGGCATGCCGGGCGCCCCGAAGTATCGGCAGGCGACCTTTTAGTATCGCAGGTGGATTTGGTGCTGGCTAACGATATTACCGGCCCGCCGGCTATTAACGAGTTCAAAAAAATAGGCAAACCGGTTTTTGATAAAACTAAAATTGCGCTTGTGCCCGACCATTTTTCTCCCTGCAAGGATATTAAAGCGGCTGCAATGTGCAAAACCATGCGTGATTTTGCACGTGAAAACGAAATTAAAAACTATTTTGAAGTGGGCCGCATGGGTATTGAACATACTCTGCTGCCGGACAGCGGCCTTGTTGCGCCGGGCGAAATTGTTATCGGCGCAGATTCGCACACCTGCACTTACGGTGCGGTAAACGCGCTTTCTACAGGGATGGGCTCCACCGATATAGGCTGCGCCATGGCGAGCGGCACCAGCTGGTTCAAAGTGCCGGCTGCCATTAAGGTTGAACTTACCGGCAAGTTGCCGCGCTTTGTAAAAGGCAAGGACGTTATTTTAACTTTAATCGGCATGATTGGCGTTGACGGCGCGCGTTACCAGTCGCTGGAGTTCTGCGGTGACGGCGTGGCAGAACTGGAAATGGCAGACCGCTTTACCATTTGCAACATGGCGATTGAAGCAGGGGCCAAAAACGGTATATTCCCGGTGGACGAAAAAACAAAAGCCTACCTTAAAGGCCGTGTAGACCGCGAATGGGAAGGCGTTGAGGCTGACGCCGATGCAAGCTATGTGCGCGAGATTAAAATTGAACTTGATAAACTTGTGCCTGTTGTTGCTTATCCGCATCTGCCGGAAAACACGCACCCGGCAGCAGAAGGGCGCGATATTAAAATCGACCAGGTTGTTGTGGGCAGCTGCACCAACGGACGCCTTGAAGATTTGGCGCAGGCTGCGGAAGTGCTGAAGGGACGCAAGGTTCATCCTTCCGTACGCTGCATTATCATCCCTGCAACGCAGGAAATTTATAAAGAAGCCATGAAACTTGGCTATATTGATACCTTTATTGATGCCGGTGCGGCTGTTTCCACCCCGACCTGCGGGCCGTGCCTTGGCGGGTATATGGGCATTCTGGCTGCGGGCGAAAGGGCTGTTTCCACAACCAACCGCAACTTCCGCGGGCGTATGGGCCATGTAGACAGCGAAGTTTACCTGGCAAGCCCGTACACGGCGGCTGCAAGCGCAGTAACCGGTTATATTACCAGCCCCGAGGAGGTAATGAAATGAGTAAAGTTTGGCGTTATGGCGACCATGTAGATACGGATGTTATCATTCCGGCAAGATATTTGAATATCAGCGATTTTAATGAACTGGCAGAACATGCCATGGAAGATTCCAAAGAAAATTTAACCGTTAATTTTGCCGCCAACGTAAAGCCGGGCGACATTGTTGTGGCAGGCAAAAACTTCGGCTGCGGTTCCAGCCGCGAGCACGCGCCCGTGGTGCTGAAGGTTAAAGGCGTTAAGTGCATTATTGCCGACAGTTTTGCGCGTATTTTTTACCGCAACGCCATTAATATCGGCCTGCCGGTGCTGGAAATTGGCACCGACGTGGAAAAAATTGAAGCCGGTGACGAGCTTGACGTGGATATGGCCAAAGGCGAAATTAAAATTGTTAATAAAAACATTACCATTAAAACAAAACCGCTGCCGGAATTTATTCAGAAAATTGCCGACTGCGGCGGGCTGATTAACTACCTTAAAGGAGAACAATAATATGAAGATAACTTTACTGCCGGGCGATGGTATCGGCGTGGAAATTGTTGACGCTGCCGTTGAAGTACTGGACGCAGCGGCTAAAAAATATAACTTTACCGTTGAATACGATAAAAAACTGATTGGCGGTGCGGCCATTGACGCTTTCGGCACGCCGCTGCCGGAAGAAACGCTGGCAAGTGCCAAAGCAAGCGACGCAGTGCTTTTGGGTGCGGTAGGCGGCCCGAAATGGGATAATATTGACCCTTCCATCCGCCCGGAAAAAGGACTTTTAAACATCCGCAAAGGGCTGGGGCTGTACTGTAACCTGCGCCCGATGAAGGTTTCCAAATATACGGCGCATCTCAGCCCGCTGAAAACCGAACGTGCCGAAGGTGCTGACCTTTTAATTGTACGCGAACTGACCGGCGGCATTTACTTTGGCACGCACAACGAAGCGCATCTTAACGCCGACGGCGTGGAAGAAGCAAGCGACATTGAAATGTACACCCGCCCGGAAGTAGAGCGCATTGCCCGTTTTGCCTTTGAAGCGGCTCGCAAACGCGGCGGCAAGGTAACCAGCGTTGATAAAGCCAACGTGCTGGGCAGCAGCCGTATGTGGCGCAAAATTGTTACCGAAATGCGCGACAAGGAATACCCCGATGTTGAACTGAACCATTTTTATGTAGATAACTGCGCCATGCAGCTGGTGCTGAACCCGAAACAGTTTGACGTTGTTTTAACCAATAATATTTTCGGTGATATTTTAAGTGACGAAGCCAGCACCATTGCAGGTAGCATCGGTTTGCTGCCGAGTGCAAGCCTCGGTGACGGTGCAGGCATGTATGAGCCTATCCACGGCAGTGCGCCGGATATTGCGGGGCAGGGCATTGCCAACCCGCTGGCCACCATTTTAAGCGTTGCCATGATGCTGCGTTATTCGCTGAACCAGGACGCAGCGGCAGACGCAGTTGAACGCGCCGTTGACGAAGTGCTGGAAGCAGGTTACCGCACGCCTGACCTGTGGGCGGAAGGCCTGAAGAAAGTAAGCACTGCCGAAATGGGCAGGCTGGTAGCGGAAGCAGTAAAATAAAGCAGCCGTAAAATAAGGGAAACACAGACAGATTAGAGATATTATAAACAGTTATAAATAAGGGAAAGAGAAAGGGCGCAGGCCGTATGGTTTGCGCCTTTTAAACTGATGTTGCCAAAAAATTTTTAATGTGCTATACTTACATCAATCTGTTTAACGCCGGTTAAGCAGGTGCCTTTATTTATGTATCGCAGGACTTAGAAGATACATAAATAAGGGCATTTTTTGTTTTAACCGCATTTTTAAGGAGGGTTTTAATTTATGGCATGGTTCGATTTATTTATAGCGGGTATTTTTGAGGTTGTATGGTCTACCTGTTTAAAGTATTCGCACGGATTTACCAATATAGTGTTTACGGTTTTAACCTTTATCGGCATGGGTTTCAGTTTCTGGTTTCTGGCACACGCGGTTAAATCGCTGCCAATGGGCACGGCTTATGCCATCTGGACTGGCATTGGCGCGCTGGGCGCCGTTATAGTGGGCGTTGTTTTGTTTAAGGAACCGGTTACGCTGGTGCGTTTATTTTTTGTGGCAATGCTTTTAACAGGCATTATCGGTTTAAAACTGACATCCGGTCAATGAATTAAATAAGGAAGACTTATGCAGGGCTGCCGTTATTAGCGGCAGCTTTTTTTATTATGCGCTGCCCGTTTTTGGGCAAATGTATCATTTGATACGGAAAATTTTTGTATACAAAATAAAAGACAGATGTGTTTGCATTTTTCTGAATAATGTGTTAAATTAATGTTAAATATTAGTTAAATAAAAGTAAAAATACAGTTAAATTTTTAACTTTTATTTTGACGCACAATATTTTAAGCTGCTTTGGCGTTACGCAGGGCAGGAAAATTAAGGAGGTTTTATGATGTTAAAGAAAACAACGTTGTGGCTGCTTTCTGTGATGATGCTGTTAATGATGCTGGTTGCAGGCTGCGGCGGCGGAGAAGAAAAGAAAGCTGCCAATGACAGCCAGAAGCTCATCGTTTACACATCCATGAAGGAATCGCTTATTAAAGGCATTGTAGACGGCTTTAAAAAAGCCAACCCCGGCATTGATGTTGATTACCAGTCTGCCGGTGCAGGCAAGCTGATGGCTAAAATTGCCGCAGAACGCCAGAGCGGCAAAATTTTGGCTGACGTTATCTGGACAAGTGAAGTTCCTGACTTCTATAACATGAAAAACGAAGGCATTCTTTTAAATTACAAGAGCCCTGTTGAACCCGAAACCGTAAATCCGTTCAGCGATTATGACGGCTCTTTCCATGCAGCACGCCTTGGTACTCTTGGCATTGTTATTAATACCGATAAAATTAAAACCGCTCCTACCCAGTGGTCTGATTTGATGAAACCCGATTTTAAAGACCGTTTCGGCATTGCCAACCCGGCTCTTTCCGGTACTTCTTACATGAGCGTTGCGCTTCTGGAAAAACAGTTCGGCTGGAATTTCTTTGAAGACATTAAAGCCAACGGCGGCCGTATCGGCAAAGGCTCCGGCCAGGTTATCGATGATACTGCTTCCGGCGAACTTTCCGCAGCTTTGGCAGTAGACTATATTACCAATGCTAAAATTGAAAAAGGCGCACACCTGCAGCTTTGCTATCCGCCCGAAATGCTGGTAGTTCCGAGCCCGGTTGCTATTTTTAAAGACAGCGCCAAAGCTGAAGCAGCTAAAAAGTTTGTAGATTACCTGCTCAGTAAAGAAGCACAGACTCTCGTTGCACAGCAGGGCACCATTCCTGTACGTGAAGATGTAGAAATTCCGGCTAAATTCAATCTGCCTGCTCCGAAAGAAGCTTTGGAAAAATCCATTAAGATTGACTACATTGAAGCAATTAAAACCAAAGAAGACACCATTAAGAAATTCTCTGACATTATGCAGATGAAACAATAGTTCCAGCATAAGAAGGCTAATTAAATAATGGGCTAAGAAAGGCGGCGGAGCGGGGTTGCCCGTTTCGCCGTTTTTGCAGTTAATACATTTACAGGAGGTTGCCTTATGGAAGATATCATTAAGGTTGAAGGCGTTGCCAAAGCCTACGGCAAGCATCAGGTACATAAAGGCCTTGACCTTGGCATAAAAAAAGGCGAGTGCTTTACTCTGCTTGGCCCTTCCGGCTGCGGCAAAACGGTTTTGATACGCCTTATTGCCGGGCATGAAGTTCCGGATGAAGGCCGTATTATTATTGATAATACCGTTGTTGCTGACAGCGCCAGCGGTGAGTATATTCCGCCCGAAAGGCGCGGTTTGGGCATTGTGTTCCAGGATTATGCGGTTTGGCCACACATGACGGTTTACGATAACATTGCGTATCCGCTGAAAATGGAAAAACGCCCGAAAGAAGAAATTGATAAATTAGTAATGAAAATGATTGATATTGTCGGCATGAAAGGGCTCGACAAGCGCCTGCCTTCCGAACTTTCCGGCGGGCAGCAGCAGCGCGTTGCACTGGCGCGCGCACTGGTTGCAGACCCTTCGGTTATGCTTCTGGATGAGCCGCTTTCCAACCTTGACGCTAACCTGCGTGAGGAAATGCGCTTTGAGATTAAGGCTTTGCAGCGCCAGTTCGGCATAACGGTTATGTATGTAACGCATGACCAGGAAGTTGCTCTTGCCATCAGCGACCGCATTGCCATTATGGACAACAACGGCAATATCCGCCAGATTGGCACGCCGTACGAAATTTTTGAAAAACCTGCCGATTTGTTCATTTTTAAATTTATGGGCATTGCCAATTTCCTTGGCGTGCGTGAAGAAAACGGCGCTTACCTTGTCGGCAGCGGCATGCAGCAGGTGCCGTGGGAAAAACCGCAGGGCAGCGGCATTAAAAACTGGGTTGCGGCTTTCCGCCCGTCGGATGTTATTATTAGCCGCGGTGGCACAGGGCTGAAGGGCATTATTAAACGTGCCAACTTCCTTGGCGCAACCATGGACTATATGATTGAAATTGACGGTGAACATCTGCGTACGGAAATTGTAACGCATGAAGCGATTTCCGAGAAACTGATGTTTAACGAGGGCGAGGAATGTGTTGTTAATTTCCGTGCCTTGTACTGGTTTGATGCGGCTCAGCTGAAGGAGGTGGAAGAATTATGAGTACAATTAAAAAAGATTCCGGTTTTGGCGTAGCCCAGATAATTCTTTTAATTTCTATTGCCGTACTGGTTATTTTTGTTGCGTGGCCTGTACTTTTAATTCTGTTTAACGCCTTTTTTGTTGACGGCACTTTTAACAGCAGCGACTTTTACGCTGTACTGACCGAGCCTGAAACTTTCCAGGCATTGAAAAACTCGCTGATTATCGCCAGCATGACGACGATTGGCAGTACAATTGTAGGTACGTTTTTTGCGTGGCTTGTTACCCGTACCGACCTGCCGTACAAAACCTTTATGAAGAGCCTGTTCCTTGTGCCGTTTATGCTGCCGAGCTTTATCGGCGCTTTGGCGTGGAAGATGCTGCTTTCTCCGAACTCCGGCTATATTAATACGTTCTTTATGGAAACCTTTGGCCTTACGGAACCTGTATTTAATATTTACAGCTACTTCGGCATCAGCCTGGTAGAAGTTATGTACTTATTCCCGTTTGTATTTATACAGGTTTGCGGCGCGCTGGAACGCATGGACCCGACTTTGGAAGAATCGGCGCGTATTTCCGGTGCAGGCCTGTTTACCATTACCCGTAAAATTACCATTCCGCTGGTGCTGCCTTCCATTATGTCGGGCGCGCTGCTGATTATGCTGTACTCCATGGCACATTTCGGCACGGTTGCGGTACTTGGCATTGAGCAGGGCATTTACAACATCCCGACGCTTATTTACGAAAAAATTCATCAGAGCGGCGGCAGCTTCGATTCTATCCGTACCGGTACGGTACTTGCAACGGTGCTTGTTGTAACGGCTGCGCTTATCATCTGGGCACAGCAGAAGGTTTTGAGCCGCGGTCATTATCAGATTATCGGTGGCAAGAGCTTCCGCCCGATGGAACTGAAACTGCGCGGGCTGCGTTATCCGCTGCTGTTCTTCTGCCTGGCTTATATTGGCTTTACCATCCTTCTGCCTACCGTGGTTATCTTCCTCGTTGGCGGCGTAAGCACTTACGGTTTGCCGCTTACCTGGGAAAATCTGTCGCTTGATAACTACAAATACATTCTGTTTGAATACGAAGTAACCAAAGACGCTATCTTCAACAGCGTAACTTTAGGCCTTGCAGCAGCTGTTATTACCATGTTTGCAGGCGTAATGATTTCTTACGTCATTGTTAAGATGAAAGTACGCGGCAAAGGCATTTTGGAATTTCTCGGCATGCTGCCGTTCTCCGTACCGGGCTCCGTTATCGCGCTGGGCGTTATTCTGGCGTGGAGCGGCAAATTCGGCATCAACCTGTATAACACGGTTTGGATTATCCTCGTTGCCTATATTGCCCGTTACATGGCATTCAGCTTAAAGGCTAACTCCGCCGCGCTGGAACAGGTGCACGATTCTTTGATGGAAGCATCGCGTTCCTGCGGCGCTACCATGTGGCAGTCTTTAAAAGATATTGTTATTCCGCTGGTTCGCCCGGGTATGATTAGCGCGTTCTTCTTAATCTTCCTGCCGGCACTGCGTGAACTTACGGTATCCATTATGCTGTATGCGCCTACCACAAGAACTATCGGCGTTGCCATTTATACTCTTAACGAGGACGGCGAAACCGTTATGAGTACCGCGCTGGCTGGTATCGCCCTTATCATCATCGTCTGCGGGCAGATGCTGATTAACCATTTTACCAAGAAAGTGAGTGAGTAACCGTCATGTCTTATATACGCTTAGTTAACGTTACAAAACGCTTTGGCAATGTTACTGCCGTAGATAACCTGAACCTTGAAATCGGCAAAGGCGAGTGCTTCTCCATGCTTGGTCCTTCCGGCTGCGGAAAAACAACTACCCTGCGTATGGTGGCAGGCTTTGAGGATTTAAGTGACGGCGAAGTATGGGTTGGCGACCGTCTGTTGTCATCTCCTAAAAAGCATCATTACACACCGCCCGAAAACCGCAATTTCGGCATGGTGTTTCAGGCTTTTGCCGTATGGCCGCATATGAGCGTTTATGAAAATGTTGCCTTTCCGCTGAGGCTGCGCAAACTGCCTGCGGCAGAAATTGAGCAGCGCACCAAAGACGCGCTTACGGCAACAAACCTTTTAAAATCAGCCAACGAAAGCCCGGCAAGCCTTTCCGGCGGCGGAAAACAGCGTGTTGCGCTGGCGCGTGCGCTTGCCATTAACCCTGACGTTATGCTGCTTGACGAACCGCTTTCGAGCCTTGACCCGCATCTGCGCGAGGAAATGCGCTTTGAAATTAAAGACTTGCAGCGTAAATACGGTTTTTCCATTATTTACGTTACGCACGACCAGTCGGAAGCCATGGCACTTTCTGACCGCATTCTTGTTATGAAGCTGGGCGTAATGCAGCAGATTGATTCGCCGCTTGATGTATATAACAATCCGGCAAATAAATTTGTATTCAGCTTCATAGGCGTGTCGAGCTTTACCGATGTGGTATGGCAAAATGGCGCAGCCTGCATTAAGGGCGATAACCGCCCGCTGCCGCAGGGGCTTGTTGTTCCGGCGCGCATGCAGGGTGAAGCCGTATTTAACCTTGCCAGCCGCCCGACTGAAATAAGGTTCACAAATGAAAACGATATCAACGCAGTACGCGGTGTTGTAATGCGCAAAGCCTTCCTTGGCGAAATTATCGACTACCTTGTAAAAATAGGCGACCAGGAAGTGCGTGTGCAGATTGGACGCCGCGACCCGGGACCGGAAACCGGCGAAGTATGCTATCTGCATTTCCTGCGTCCGTTCTGGTATAAGGTTGATGAATGAGAAATTGAATAAATAATTAAAACCAGCACCCTGAAAGTTTATAACTTTTTGGGTGCTGGTTGTTTATAGCGCTGCTTTCTTGTCTGCTTCTTTTATTAAACAATCATTGCAAAGCGTTTCGGAGTGAGTTACGGGCAGGCGTTTGCCGCATTCTTTACATCTGGCAATGAACATTGTTTTATCGCCTATCAGCAGGTTATTGATTTTAATGCACAAGCGCTGTCTTTCCTCCAAAAAGTCATCAAAAAAACCAAACGTGTTTGCCAGGCGGTAACGTATTTCGTAAGCGCGGTACTGCACTTCGCAGTCTGTTAAATTGTCGGAGCGGCCTTCCGGCAACGGCAGGGCTTCGCCGTTATTTATCGCCAGGCAGCAGGAGCGCCAATAGCTCATCAGCTGCGGGTCGGAAGTATTAAAGGGGCAGCGGATAAGTTTAAAAAGGTCTTCGGTAGCAAATGCCGCAGCATCGTTTTTGAGGAATTTCAGCAAAATAAGGGCTTCCGTCATCCGTTCCCGCCGGAAAGTTTTATCTAAAAGCAGACGTTCCCATTCTTCAAGGTATATTTTTAAATCTGCACCGCCGGTAATTACCTCCTGCGGAAAGGGCAATGTTATGCGTTTCAGCGGTACTATGCCTTTGGCTAATGCTGATTGAATATGTTCCGGGCGCGTCATGCTTAAAACTTCGCCCGCGTCAAATTTGCCGTACCTGCCGGCACGTCCGGCAATCTGGCGTATTTCGTAAATCGAAAGCGGGCGGTAGGCACCGTAATCCCACTTGTCCGTTTCGCAGAAGATAATGCGCTTTATCGGCAGTGAAACGCCCATGCCGATAGCATCCGTTGCTACAACTACGGTGCTTTCGCCGCTGTTAAACCTGCGTATTTCTTCGCGCCGTGCGGCAGGCGGCAGCCATCCGTAAATTACGCTGGTTTTAACGCCCATGTCTTCCAGCGCGGCGGCTATTGCCAACACTTTTTTGCGTGAGAATGCAATTAAGGCATCGCCGGGCTGGATATCAGCAAGATTTTTAAAAGTTCCGGAGAATTTCAGCGGCGCAAGGCGCTCATAGTAGTTTACGGTATAACTGGCATTGATGGAGTTTAAAAGAGAGATAATTAAATCTGCGGCTTCCGGCGCAAGGCACAGGTGAATTTCATCAGCGTTAAGCTGCAAAATGGCTTTTGTCCAGTGCTGCCCGCGCCGCTCGTCTGCTATCAGCTGGCATTCGTCAATAACCGCAACGTCGTAATGGGCGTCAAAGCAGCAGGTTTCAATAGTGGAAGACAGCACCTTGGCAAAAGGTACGTCCTCACGTTCTTCGCCGGTAAGCAGGGAACAAAAGACGCCGTTATAATTTAAGGTATCAAAAATCTCCAGCGCTAACAGGCGCAGTGGGGCCAGGTAAATGCCGGTTTCGGCTTTTGCAAAACGCTTTAAGGCGTGATAGGTTTTACCGCTGTTGGTAGGGCCGATGTGAAGAACAAAATTTCGGCCTGCGTTTGGCACGGATTCAAACAGGGTGTTGATACTGCTTGCACGGATAAGTGCTTTGCGCACGGTTTTGCGCTTTTTGGCGTTGGGCTCGCTGCCTCTGGTTGAATAATGGTCATGCTGAAATTTCTTTCTTTGCATTATTTCTTCCACAACGGAAACCGGCCAGGCGTCCCTTAATTTATTGCTGTTTTTGGAGGTACTTATTTTAACCGGCGCAGGAAAGAAACGGCCTATAAATTTATCGTTTATTAAAAAACGGCGCTTTAATTCTCTTTTGGTCATGTATTCGTTAAAACGCTGTTTTGTTTCGGTCATTTATGGTTTCACCAACTTTTAAGCTATTTTGTTAAAGCAATTATAAAAATTATTTTATCATATTTTAAGCAGGCGTTTAAATAAAATTAACGTAAAAATGAATATCACGCAGAATAATAAAACCTCCCGCTTGTATAAACGGGAGGTTTGGTGTTTTAACGTACTTTTTATGCCTTGATTTCAATTTCCATCAGGCAGTCGCCGCTTTCGATACGGCTGCCGGCCGCTACATGGATTTGCGATACAATGCCGCTGATAGGTGCGGCGATGGTGGTTTCCATCTTCATTGCTTCGGTTACAATAAGCGGGGTGCCTTTTTCGACAGCCTGGCCTTTTTCAACCAGCAGTTTAACAACGGAACCGGAAAGGGTTGCGCCGATTTCGCCGGGGTTGGTTTTATCGGCTTTTTTGCGCGTTACGTTGGTAGATTTAACATTTCTGTCTTTAATATCAATTTCACGCGGCAGGCCGTTGAATTCGAAGAAGATGGTACGGATGCCGTCTTCGTTTGCTTCACCTATCTGCAAAAGCTTGATAACGAGCATTTTGCCCTGTTCGATTTCAACTTTAATTTCTTCGCCGGTTTTCATGCCAAAGAAGAAGGTAGGCGTATCAAGTACGGAAACATCGCCGAATTCGGCATGGCGTACTGACCAGTCGCTGAATACTTTCGGGTACAGGCAGTAGCTGCTTACAGCTTCGTCGCTGGTCGGCGCGCCCATTTCCGCAAGGCTGGCGCGTACTTTTTCAAAATCTGCCGGGGGCAGTGCAGCACCGGGGCGGCCTTCGATAGGTTTGCGCCCTTTAAGAATAATTTGCTGCAATTTCTGCGGGAAGCCCTGATACGGTACGCCCAGGCGGCCTTCAAAGAATTCTACAACGGAAGCCGGGAAGCTGAGCGAATCGCCTTTGGCGTAAATGTCTTCTTCGGTAAGGTCGTTCTGCACCATAAACAGTGCCATATCGCCAACCATTTTGGAAGACGGCGTTACTTTAATAATATCGCCGAACATCATGGACACGCGGTGGTACATATCTTTAATGTCTTCCCAGCGTTCGCCGAGGCCTACTGCTTTAGCCTGCTGCTGCAGGTTGCTGTACTGGCCGCCCGGCATTTCGTGGATGTAAACTTCCGGGTTGGGGTAAGAAACGGTGTTGTCGATTGCTTTATAATACGGACGCACGCTTTCCCAGTAACGGGACATTTCGTTAAGGGCGTTAATGTCAAGGTGCGGCTGGCGCGGATGACCGGAAAGTGCATAGTACAGGCTTGCGCCGCTCGGCTGGGAAGTACCGCCGCTCATAGCGCTCATGGCTACGTCAACAATATCTACGCCGGCGTCGATTGCGCGGGCATAAGTATAAATGCTGTTGCCGCTGCCTTCGTGCGTATGCAGGTGGATAGGCACGTTAACTGCTTCTTTAAGGGCAGAAACAAGCTGGTAAGCTGCTTCCGGCTTCAAAAGGCCTGCCATATCCTTAATGCAGATGGAGTTGGCACCGGTTTTTTCCAGTTCTTTCGCCATGGTTACATAATATTTAAGGTCGTATTTATCACGGCGCGGGTCTAAAATATCGCCGGTGTAGCATAATGCAGCTTCGGCAAATTTGCCTGCGTCGCGTACAGCGTCCAGTGAAAGGCGCATATTTTCAATGCCGTTAAGGCTGTCGAATACGCGGAACACATCAACGCCGTTTTTCGCGCTGAGGCGGATAAATTCTTTAACAACATTGTCCGGATAGCTGGTGTAGCCAACGGCATTGGCGCCGCGCAGCAGCATCTGGAACAAAATGTTCGGGCATTTTTCGCGGAATTGGCGCAGGCGTTTCCACGGGCTTTCGTCAAGGAAGCGGTAAGCAACGTCAAAAGTTGCGCCGCCCCAGCATTCAAAGCTGAACAGGTTAGGCAGCTTGGCTGAGGTAGTGCCGATAACTTTCAGCATATCGTTGGTGCGCATGCGGGTTGCAAGCAGCGACTGGTGCGCGTCACGGAAGGTGGTATCCGTAAACAGCACTTCTTTCTGGTCCATAACCCATTTGGAAAGCCCTTCCGGCCCCTGTAAATCCAAAATCTGCTTGGTGCCGTCGGCAGGGGTGCCTTTAAACGCTTTGGGCAGGCTGAGCGGGGCAAATTCCGGTTTGGGCTGTACGCCTACATTGTTGTAGCCGTTAACGGTTACATCGGCAATGTAGTGCAAAAGCCTGGTGCCGCGGTCCAGCGTTTTCGGGAAGATGAAAAGTTCGGTGTTTTCATCAACAAACGAAGTATTGTAGCTGCCGTCAAGGAAACTGGGGTGAGCCAGTACGTTTTCAAGGAACAGAATATTGGTTTTAACGCCGCGGATACGGAATTCTTTTAAGCAGCGCAGCATTTTGGTAATGGCAATTTCGTGGGTAAGGCCGTGGGTGGTTGCCTTAACCAAAAGCGAATCGTAATACGGGGTAATAACGGAACCCGTAAAAGCATTGCCGCCGTCCAGACGCACGCCAAAGCCGCCGCCGCTGCGGTAAGCAATCAGCTTGCCGGTATCGGGCATAAAGTTGTTGGCAGGGTCTTCGGTGGTAATACGGCACTGAATGGCATGGCCGAAGCTGGTAATTTTGTCCTGTTCGGGAATGCCGATTTCCGGGCTGTGCAGGGAATAGCCTTCGGCAATTTTAATCTGGGTCTGCACAATGTCAAAACCGGTAATTTCTTCGGTAACGGTATGTTCAACCTGAATACGCGGGTTAACTTCAATAAAGTAGAAGTTGCCGTCCGGGGTAACGAGGAATTCAACCGTACCGGCGCTGAGGTAATTAACGTTTTTCATCAGCTTAACGGCTGCGTCGCAGATTGCCTTGCGCAGTTCGGGTTTAAGCGAAAAGGCCGGGGCAATTTCCACCAGTTTCTGGTGGCGGCGCTGTACGGAGCAGTCGCGCTCGAACAAATGCACAATGTTGCCCTGCGTATCACCCAAAATCTGAACTTCGATATGTTTCGGGCTTTCAAGGTATTTTTCAAGGTAAATTTCATCGCTGCCGAAAGCCTTCATAGCTTCGGATTTAGCCATGTTGTATACGGTTTCCAAATCTTCGTTGCTGTTCACCATGCGCATGCCGCGCCCGCCGCCGCCGTTAACGGCTTTAAGCATAACGGGGAAGCCGTGCGCCTGCACAAAACGGTAAACGTCTTCAACGCTGTCAATCGGGCCGTCGCTGCCCGGAATCATCGGAATGCCGGCAAGCTTGGCCTGTTCGCGTGCGTTAACTTTGTCGCCGAACATAATAAGGTGTTCAAGGCGCGGGCCGATAAAAATAATGCCCTCTTCGGCGCAGCGTTTTGCAAGGTCGCTGTTTTCGCTTAAAAAGCCGTAGCCGGGATGGATGGCGTCTACATCGTGCTCATGCGCGATACGGATAATGTCTTCAATATCAAGGTAAGCATCGATAGGGCCCTTGCCTTCGCCGACAAGGTAGGCTTCGTCAGCTTTGTTGCGGTGCAGTGAAAGTGTGTCTTCTTTTGAATAAATTGCCACTGTGCGGATGCCGAGTTCGTTGCAGGCACGGAAAACGCGGATAGCGATTTCGCCGCGGTTGGCAACCAGTACAGACTTAATTTTTTGCATAGTATACCCTCCTTCGGATAGCACTGTACCTATTTTATTAAAAAAAGTTACTAATTGCAATGGTTTCAGCGTAAGTATTTCTGTATACAGAAAAACATAACGGCATGCAGGGAAACATGCCGTTTAAAACAGTTAATTTTTTAAATATTTGTCAAAAAAGGCTGTAATAACATCAAGCACCGGCTGCTGAACCCAAAACGTGCCGCATAACAAAGCCTCCTTAAAGTAACGTACATATTTATTATAATACCGCTTTATTATGCGTGGCAAATGGGGCGATTTTAAATACAGGGCAAGTATGGTATAATGTCAGTTAGAATGAAACCGATGCCATTAAAATGATATAAGGAATTTGAAAATGAAAAACGAACTTTACCTTTCAACAGCATATTTGGATGACCTGATGGTTAGAATGGCGCACCATAGTACGGCGATTGAAGGCAACAGCCTGACGCAGGGCGAAACCAAAAGCGTACTGATTGACGGTTATGTGCCGCGCGCTATTGATTTGCGCGAATTGAACGAGGTTTTAAATTATAAAGCCTTTACTAAAGAAATGGTGCGTTTTTTACAGGAAGAACGTGAAGTAAACGGTGAATTTATTAAAGAAATTCACGCTGTTTTATGCCGAGAAGCAATAGAATCCGTGCCGGGCAAGTTTAAAACACAGCCTAATATGGTTATTGGTGCAGATTTTATACCATCGCCGCCGTACCGTGTGCCTATGGATATTGAACAGTGGCGGCAGGATTTGGATTATCAGCTTAAAAATGCTGCTAATGCCAGAACTATGGTAGAAGCAATCTGCCGCCAGCATTTACGCTTTGAGCGGATTCATCCTTTCCCGGACGGAAACGGACGTGTTGGGCGTGCGCTGATGGTTTACAGTGCATTGCAGCAAAAGCTGCCGCCGATAGTAATACCTGTTGATGAAAAGAAAAAGTACATTAACTTTTTAAACACCGAGGATTTAAACGGGTTTGTGGAATTTTGCCTTGCATTGCAGCTAAAGGAAGTGGAGCGCATAAAAATTTTAGCTGATGAGCGCGACAGGGTGTTAGAAATTTATACAGAGGAATAAAAAAGAGTTTGGCATTGTGCCAAACTCTTTTTGCTTATATGCAGTTAACTTTGCAGATGTCACTCCAGCAAATTATTTTTGCGCCAGCCTTCGCTTTTCCAGCGGTAAATAAATACCAGCGCACGCAGGCATTCATCAAGGCACATGGCAAGCCAAACGCCCACCAGACCCCAGCCAAGGTGCAGGCCAAAGAACCACGCGCCGAGCGTTGCCAGGCTCCACATGGAAACAAGCCCGGTTGTTACCGGCCATTTAATATCGCCTGCCGCCTGCAAACTCATAACCATTACCATGTTCACGGCGCGCCCAGCTTCCAAAAACACTTCTATTAAAAAGATGTGCCGCCCCAGCTCCAGTACTTCGGGGTTATCGGTAAAAATGCCGTAAATGCTGTCGCTGTTAAAAAATAAAAGCAGTGTTACCGTTGTGCTGATGGTAACGGCAATGCGGATGGTTTTCCATACGCGCTGCTCAACGGCGTCAAGGTCGCCCGCGCCAATTAAAAAGCCGACGATAATCTGCGTTGCCATGGCAAGCGCCTGCGAGTAGATGTAGGAAAACATGGCGATGATATAGGCGTAAATTTTGGTGGTAATAACCACAATGCCCATTACGTTAACAAAGCGCATAATAACCATCTGCGAAATCTGGTAGGAAAGCGATTCGCCGCCGGAGGGCAGCCCCAGGTACAAAATTTTATACAGCGTGTTTTTGGGGAAGGGGCGCAGGTATTTAAACGAAAGGCGGATATCAATAAATTTGCGGAAAAAGTATAAAATTAAAAGCAGCCCCAGTACCTTACTGGTGTTGGTGGATATGGTTACGCCCAAAACGCCGAGTGACGGTATCGGCCCCAGGCCGTGAATTAAAATGCAGTTGCCCGCTATATTGATAAGGTTCATCACAACGGAGGTAATCATGGTGATTTTTAAAAGGGAATAGCCGCGGAAGAACGAAATAAAAGAGATATAGGCAGACTGCACTACTATAAAAAGCCCTATGTAACGCAGAAAAAGCGAGGCTTCGGCCCAGATATCTGCCGGTACATCCAGGAGGCTTAAAAAGAAACCGTCAAAAATAAACAGCGCCGCGCTGATGATAACGCCGAAAACCATATTGGCAAGCAGGGCAACGGTGCAGACTTCGGCAACTTTTTCGCGGTTGCCCGCGCCGCGGTGCTGGGCAATTAAAATGGTAGCTGCCATGCTGATTACGCTTAAAGCGAGGATAACGATATTGATAATCTGGTTGGCGTTGCCTACGGCGGCAACAGAGTGCTGCGAGTAATGGCTGAGCATGAACTGGTCGACATTGCCGACCATCATCTGCAAAAGTATTTCAATAAAAATTGGCCAGGTCATTTTAAAAACGGAAAGTTTTTGCGTGCCTTCGGCGTTTTTTACTGCGGACATAATTGTGCTCCTTATTTTTAAAAGTTTTTAAACAGAGAAAATAACTATATTATAGCAGTTTGCATTGTATTTACAAGCAGAAAAGTGTAAAATAAACAGTAAAAAATAAATTCGCAAAAGTCTGAAAAAAATGAAGTTAACCATAAATACATAAAAGGTTGACAATAAAAACGGCAAAACTTATAATTAAAAAGTAAAGGTGTGGTGAACTATGTTAAAACTTATCAGGGCATTATCAGAATACAACGGCCCGACTTATGACGGTGCGGTAATGGCAAGAGCTGTTATTAAAGCATCCGCGCTGGAAAACGGAGATTACTCAACGCGCCCGGTAAAAATGGCGCCGCCGCGCATGGGCATTATCGAGGCTTATAAAGAAGGCGCCGCTTCGCTGACGGTAACGCTGCTGCGCCCGCTGGTGCGTGCCGGTGAAATGACGGAAACGGTGCCGCAGGGCGAAAAACAGCTGAGCTTTGTTATTGATAAGCCGGAAATTAACGCTTATCTTGATGCCGTGGACGACACTAATTCCATTCACCGCGGCGAAAACCCTGTTGTACCGGGGCTGTGCATGATTGAGCATTTGTGGCGCGCTTTAAACAAGCCGCTGCCGCTGAACTGGGACGTTAAATTTAAAATGCCTGCTTTTGCGGGAGAACAGATTGACATATACAAAAACGGCGCATCGCTTGACGGTTACTGCGGCGGGCGCGAGCTGTTTACGGTAGGTATAAAGGAGAGTTAAAACAATGAATGGCACAAACAGGCCGGACGGTGTCCGCGAGATGGTAAAAATGGCGCTTTTAATGGCGATGAACTGCGTATCGGCGTATGTAATAATTCCGCTGCCGTTTTCGCTGTCGCCAATATCGCTGCAAACGGTGTTTGTAAATCTTTTGGGCTTTTTGCTTACGCCGCGGCAGGTGCTTATTACCATGTGCGCATACCTTTTAATGGGGCTTGCGGGGCTGCCGGTGTTTACGGGCGGCACGGCAGGGCCCGGCAAACTGTTTGGGCCTACCGGCGGATATATTTTCGGCTTTTTAGTGGCAGCGCTTATCATCAGCTGGCTGCGCGGTAATAACTATGGTTTTAAGCGCTGCGCGTTTTTGGGCGTTGTTATCGGCATACCGGTAATTTACCTTCTGGGCGTGGCGCAGCTTAAATTCATTACCGGCATCGGCTGGGAAGAAGCCGTTATTACCGGCGCGCTGCCGTTTATACCGATGGATATAGTTAAGTGCGCAGCGGCGGCTTATATTACTGCGCCTATTCAAAGGGCGATTGGCGGCGGGCGCTGATGGACAGGGTTTGTTTGATTGGCGGGCTGCGCAGCTACATTGGGCTGACGGGCGGCGTTTACAGGCATGTTCCTGCAGAACTTTTGGGCGCGGCGGTGCTGAAAGCGGTAACGGAAAAATATAATGTTGTGCCGCAGCAGATAATTTGCGGCAACGGCGTGGGCGCAGGAGGCAACATTGCGCGCCTGGCGGCATTGGAAGCAGGGCTGCCGGAAAGCATACCCGCCGTAAGCGTGGACGTGCAGTGCGGCAGCGGGCTGGAAGCCGTGGCAATGGCGGCGGCAAAAATTGAAGCAGGCGAGGCGGATATAATTATTGCCGGCGGCTTTGAAAGTACATCTACCCAGCCGCGGCGCGGTTATAACGCCAACCACCCCGATTATAAGGGTGAAGAAACTTACAGCGTGGCCAAGTTCATGCCGGGCATTCACCGCGAAACGGTAATGCTGGAGGGCGCGGAACTTACGGCAGAGCGTGAGCACATCAGCCGTGCGGAAAGCGACCCCTGGGTTCTGCGCAGCCATAAGCTGGCGGCACAGGCAGCGGCAGACGGTGCGTTAAGCGATATTATAGTGCCGTGCTTCGGCGCGGTGCGCGATGAAGGCATACGCCACAAAATGAGCCAGCGCCTTTTGGACCGGCTGCCCTGCGTGCTGGAAGGCGGTAGATTTACCAATGCTGCCAATGCCTGCCTGACTAATGACGGCGCGGCGTTTGTGCTGCTGGCGAGCGAAAGCTATGCCAAAGCGCATAACCTTGCGGTGCAGGCCAAAGTGCGGCACAGTGCGGTAGCGGGCGGCGACCCGTTGGTAAGCCCCAAAAGCGCAATACTTGCGCTTAATGCGCTGCTGCAAAGGGCAGGGCTTTCGCATGCGCAGATAGACTGCTTTGAACTGAACGAAGCCTTTGCCGTTATCGACGTTATGTTCAGCCGTACCTTTCCGGGGCATGAAGACGGCTATAATGTTTTCGGCGGTGCGCTGGCGTACGGGCACCCTTATGGCGCTTCGGGAGCAATTATTTTGCTGCACCTGTTAAAATCGCTGCAAAAGCGCGGCGGCAGGTTCGGTGCGGCATCCGTAGCGGCGGCTGGCGGCGTTGGCACGGCACTTTTGATTGAGAGATGTTAATATGGACTATTTGCAGTTGATTGCAGAAAAGCCGCCCGAAAAGGCGGCTTTAATAACAGAAGAACATACTTATACCTACGGCGAACTTGCCGCTCTGGCGCGTGAACGCAGAAAAACGGCGGGCGGCGTACGCAGGGTGTATTTTATAAAAAAATCCGCAATAGCGCAGCAGCTTATTGAGTTTATTGCCTTTGCCGGAACGGACAATGTGCCGGTGCTGGCCCCGCAGGAAGCGGATACGGAGCATTTAAAGGATATTGTGCCGCCGCCTGAAGCCTGCATGGGAGCCATGACGAGCGGCACAACCGGCAGGGCTAAAGTGCTGTTTCGCACTTATGAAAGCTGGGCAGGCTTTTTTGAGGAGCAGAACCGCGTGTTTGGCGTAACTCCGGACAGCTGCATGTTTGCTCAGGGCAGCCTGGCTTTTACCGGCAACCTTAATTTATATATGGGCGCGCTTTATGCCGGTGCTTCGGTGGCTGCGGCCGGTAAATTCCGCCCGCGCCTGTGGCAGGAAATGATTTTAAAGCACAGCTGCGACGTTGTTTATTTAATACCAACCAAACTGCGCCTTTTGGCGCGCGGCTGCAAAACGCCGCTGAACTGCGTTAAAAGCATTATTGCCGGTTCGCAGGGGTTTGATAAAAACGATTTGGACGCAGTAAAAGCCGTACTGCCCAATGCGGAAATGACGCTGTATTACGGCGCGAGCGAGTTAAACTATATAACTTACATTAAAGACAGAGAAATGACCGGCGACCGCACGTTGATAGGCCGTCCGTTTAAGGGCGTTGGTGTAAGCGTGCGCAATGGTGAAATTTATATCGACACCAAATTTCACGTTGCCGGAGTAAAATGCCCGGCAACGCTTGGCGACTGCGGCAGCATTGATGAAAACGGCATGCTGCACTTTTTAGGGCGCCGCGACGATATGTATAACATTAACGGCATTAAGGTTTCCGGCTTAAAGGTTGAAAGCACGCTGCTTGACTGCGGCGGCGTGGAAGATGCGGCGGCGCTTGCGGAAAAAAGCGGCGGCAAAGATTTGCTGACGGTGTTTGTAGTTGGCAGCGGGCTGAATAAAACCGGCCTTTTGCAGAAGCTGCACGGCAAACTTACGGAGCATGAACTGCCCAAGCGCATAATTTTTATAGACGCTCTGCCGAAAAACGAAAGCGGCAAAACGGACAGGAAAAAGCTGCAAACCATGTTATAAAAAAGAAAACCTTGTTGTTTAAGTTAAACAGCAAGGTTTATTTTTATGCTTTTTACAGTGCTGTGCCTTTAGCGGGCATGGTAAATTTTGCGGTATCAATTCCTTCAAGTTTCAGCAGTGCCAGTTTTTTAGCCAAGCCGCCTGCGTAGCCTGTCAGGCTGCCGCCTGTGCCAACCACGCGGTGGCAGGGCACAATAATGCTTATGGGGTTATGCCCAACCGCGCCGCCAACTGCCTGTGCGGACATCCGTTTTAAGCCGTTATGTGCGGCAAGCTGCGCAGCAAGTTCGCCGTAAGTAGTGGTTTCGCCGTAGGGAATTTGCAGCAAAAGCTGCCATACTTCTTTGCGGAAGGCTGTTCCTTCCAAATTCAGCGGCGGCGTAAAATCCGGCCTGCGGTCGCCAAAATAAATATCCAGCCAGCGCACGGCTTCATCAAAAACCGGCAGAGTTTTGGCTGTGGCAGTTTCCGCCAGCCCTTCGGCAAAATATTTTTGCCCGTCAAACCACAGCCCGGTTAAGGCAGTGCCGTCGCTGGCCATGGTTATGCCGCCTAATGGCGATTTATAAAAACAGGTGTATAACAAGGTGTACCACCTCTCTTAAAATTTGCTTTGCCAAAATTGATATTTTAGTGTTTAGAAGCACTGCGTGGTGTTTTTATATAAATTTGCCGGTAACGCTTGCAGGTGCGGCTTTAATCTGCGCAGGCGTGCCGCAGGCAACAACTGTGCCGCCTTCGTTGCCGCCGCCCGGCCCCATGTCTATGATGTAGTCGGCGTTTCGGATAACGTCAAGGTCGTGTTCGATAACGATAACGGTTGCGCCGCTGTCAATCAGCCGCTGGAATACGTCCAGCAGCGTTCTCACATCAAGCGGGTGCAGCCCGATAGTGGGTTCATCGAAGATGAAAACGGCGTCGCTCTGGCTTTTGCCCATTTCGCTGGCCAGTTTCAGTCTTTGCGCTTCGCCGCCCGAAAGGCTTGGTGTTTCTTCGCCAAGCGTAAGGTAGCCGAGCCCCAAATCTTTTAAAACCTGCAAACGCTGGCGCACGGTTTTTAAATCCGCACAGGCGGTAAGCGCGGTGCTGATGTCCATATCCATTAAATCAGGCAGGGAGCAGTTCTGCCCATTGGCAGCCGGGTATTTTACTTTGGCGGCGTCTTTGCCGTAGCGGCTGCCGCGGCAGTCCGGGCAGGGTATTTCCACGTCCGGCAGAAACTGCACGTCAAGGTTAATTACGCCGGTGCCGTCGCAGGTTGGGCAGCGCAGCTTGCCGGTGTTGTACGAAAAATCGCCTGCTTTAAAGCCGAGCGTTTTGGCGTCTTCCGTTCTGGCAAAAATTTTGCGCAGTTCATCATGTACGTTGGCGTAGGTTGCAACGGTGGAACGCACGTTAATGCCAATTGGCGTGGCGTCAATAAGTTTTACTGTGCGTATGCCGTCAGCCTGCACGTTAAGCACGTGCTCCGGCAGTTTTTGCCCGCTTGTGGCGGCGGTAAGCCCGGGCACAAGGCTTTCCAGAATCAGCGTTGTTTTGCCGCTGCCGCTTACGCCGGTTACAACGGTAAGCCTGCCTTTGGGTATATCAACCGCAAGCGGCTTTACGGTATGGATGGCGCCCGTTTCAAGGTGGAGGCGCCCTGCCGCAAACATTTCTTCCGCTGCTGCCTGTTTGCGTATTACTGAGCTTTCCGCTTTTAAAAACGGGCCTATTTTGGAATTTTTATTTTGCGCAATTTCCGCTATGGTTCCTTCGGCAATAACCTGCCCGCCTTTGGCGCCTGCTTCCGGCCCCATTTCAATCAGCCAGCCCGCTTCTTTTAAAATCTGGGTGTCGTGGTCAACCAGCACAACGGAGTTGCCGTCTGCCACCAAATCGTGCATAACGCCGGTAAGCCCTATAATGTTGGAGGGGTGCAGCCCTATGGAAGGCTCGTCAAGCACATATAAAACGCCGGTGGTGCGGTTGCGTACGGCGCGGGCAAGCTGCATGCGCTGGCGTTCGCCGGTAGAAAGGGTGCTGCTTGCGCGGTCGAGCGTTAAATAGCCAAGCCCCAAATCCATCAGCCTTTTGGCAGCGGTTTGGAAGCTTTCGCAGATGCTGGCTGCCATGGGGCGCATTTCCGGCGGCAGGGTGCCGGGAACGCCGTTTACCCAGCCGGTAAGTTCTGTAAGCGTCATGCGGCAGGCTTCGTCAAGCCCAATGCCGCGCAGACGCGGGGCGCGTGCAGCGTCTGAAAGGCGGGAGCCGCCGCAGTCCGGGCAGGGTTCCTGCTTTAAAAATTTTTCCACGCGCTTCATGCCTTTTTCGTCCTTAACTTTGGCCAGCGCGTTTTGCACGGTGTAAACAGCGTTGTAATAGGTAAAATCAAGTTCGCCTGCCTGGTTGCTGCTTTTGGCTTTGTAAAAAATATGTTTCTTTTCGGCAGGGCCGTAATAAACTATTTCTTTTTCTTCCGGCGTAAGGTCGCGGAAGGGCACGTTGGTGCGCACGCCCATTGCCCGGCAGACGTCTGTCATCAGCGACCACATCAGCGTATTCCACGGGGCAACCGCGCCTTCATCGATAGTAAGGCTTTCATCAGGCACGAGGGTAGCAAGGTCAACGTTGCGCACAAGTCCGGTGCCGTCACAGGTGCGGCAGGCTCCCTGGCTGTTAAAGGCCAGTTCTTCCGCCCCGGGCGGCCAGAACCTGGCGCCGCATTCCGGGCAGGTAAGCTGCTGCTCGGCGGCAACGGCAAGCGTCGGTGGCACGTAGTGCCCGTTGGGGCAGCGGTGGCTTGCCAGGCGCGAAAACATCAGGCGCAAGCTGTTTAAAAGTTCGGTGCCAGTGCCGAAGGTGCTGCGTATGCCCGGCACGCTGGGGCGCTGGTGCAGTGCAAGCGCGGCAGGCACGTACAAAACTTCGTCCACCTGCGCTTTGGCGGCCTGCGTCATGCGTCGGCGCGTATAGGTGCTGAGCGCTTCCAGATAGCGGCGCGAGCCTTCGGCATATAAAACGCCCAGTGCCAGCGAAGATTTACCGCTGCCGGAAACACCGGCAATGGCAGTTATGGTGTTCAGCGGCACATCAACATTAACGTTTTTTAAATTATGCACGCGCGCCCCGTGGATTTTAATTTTGTCAATCATGGTTATCTCCTGTTAAAGCCTGCAAAGAACAAAACGGCGCATGGATAAACCATGAGCCGCCTGTTGAAAATTTGTTATTTGTTAATTTGTCCGTCTACGCCTTTAACAAACCAGTCGATGGAAAGCAAATCCTTATCGGTAAGAGCCTGCCCTGCCGGTACGCGTTCTGCGCCGGTCTGGTCATACAGCGGGCCTGCAAAAACAACAAGTTTGCCGTCGATAATATTCTGTTTGGCAGCATCAGCCAGTTTTTTGGTTTCGTCCGTTACAGCCGGGCCGTAGGGGGCAATATCTACAACTTTGTCTTTCATGCCGCCCCAGTAAGCGGAAGATTTCCAGGTGCCTGCCTGTACTTCTTTAATGGTTTTTTCATAGTAGGGGCCCCAGTTCCAGATGGCGGAAGTAAGGGAAGCCTTCGGTGCGTTGGCAGACATATCCACGTTGTAGCCAATGCCGTAAACGCCGCGTTCTTCGGCAGCCTGCTGCGGGCCGGGGGTGTTCTGGTGCTGGGCAATAACGTCTGCACCGGCGTCAATCAGCGTTAACGCTGCCTGCTTTTCGGTGGAGGGGTTATACCAGGTGTTGGTCCACAGAACTTTTACTTTAGCGTCCGGGTTAACGCTCTGCACGCCAAGGGTAAAGGCGTTAATGGCGCGGATAACTTCCGGAATCGGGAATGCAGCTACAAAGCCGATGGTGTTGGTTTTGGTCTGTTTGCCCGCAACAATGCCGGTTACGTAGCGCGCTTCATACATGCGGCCAAAGTAGGTGCCAACGTTGGGCGCGGTTTTAAAACCGGAGCAGTGCAGGAAGGTAATGTCCGGGAATTTTTTGGCTACGTTAATGGTGGGGTCCATATAACCGAAGCTGGTGGTGAAGATGATTTTGTTGCCCTGTGCGGCAAGCTGGTTGATAACACGCTCGGAGTCGGCGCCTTCGGGTACCGATTCCATAAAGGATGTTTCTACATCGGGCATGTTTTTGGCAACGTACTGGCGGCCGAGCTCATGCGCCATGGAATAGCCGCCGTCTTTGGCGGAACTTACATAAACAAAAGCGGCCTTGGTTTTGCCTGCGGCAGCTTCGTCTTTTTTATCGCCGCCGCAGCCTGCCAAAAGCGCGCCGCATGCCAGCATGGCAATAAGGGAACAAGCAAGGAATTTTTTCATTGTTTAACCTCCGTCCGTAATTTTATATTTTAATTGTAGCAATTTGCAGCCTAAAGTGCAATAACTACGGCGGCAACACGCAACATTTTGTGAAAAAACTATAAAGGGCTTGTCAAAAAAGGCTTTTAAAGCGATAATTATAATGAGTATTTATTTTTAGGATTAGGACGGCGCGTATGTCAGAAAATAACGGCAGTACAGGCAATAAAAAATTTTTAAAGGGCACGTTAATACTTACGGCTTCCAGTATGGTGGTTAAGGTTATCGGCTCCGTAAACTGGATTATTTTATCGCGCATTCTGGGCGGCGAAGGCATTGGGCTGTACCAGATGGGCTTTCCGATTTATTTAATGGCGATAACGGTATCGTCGGCAGGCATACCGGTAGCAATTTCCATCATCACGGCGGAGAAAGTGGCGGAAAACGACTTTTTCGGTGCCAAAAGGGTGTTTAACGTATCGCTGAGGCTGCTTTTTATCAGCGGTTTGGTGTTTTCTTCGGCGCTGTGGTTCGGCGCAGGCTGGCTTATCGAAAACCACTGGATTCGCGATGCCCGCGCTTATTATTCCATTATCGCGCTTGCGCCGGCAGTATTTTTTGTAACCTTCCTGGCCAGCTTCCGCGGTTATTTGCAGGGATGGCAGATTATGATGCCGACGGCGGCTTCCGAAGTTGTGGAACAGCTGATGCGCGTTGTTACCATGATTGTGTTTGCCTACATGTTTATGCCTTACGGGTTGGAATATGCGGCAGGCGGCGCAAGCATGGGCGCGGGAGTGGGTGCGTTCTGCGCGCTGCTGGTGCTGATGTGGTTTTACGCACGCCTTAAACGCAGCCTGAAGGATAAAATGCAGGGCGTTGCAGCAGCCAAAAAGCCGGAGGCGGCGGGCAAAATTATTATGCGCCTGCTTAAACTGGCGCTGCCGGTATCGCTTTCGAGCCTGATGCTGCCGGTTGTGGCAAACCTTGATTTGCTGATTGTTCCGCAGCGGCTTGAAGCGGCGGGGTTCAGCGTCGGCGAATCGACGGAGCTGTTTGGTTATTTAACTGGCATGGCGGTGCCGCTTGTTAACCTTGCCACTATTTTTACGGCGGCCATGACGATAAACCTTGTGCCTGCCATTTCCGAATCGCGCACGTTAAAGGACGCGGCCGGCATTAAGGCCAAAATAAGCACGGCCTTCCGCGTGGCAATGATTATAACCATGCCGTGTTCCGTGGGGCTGTACTTTTTAGCGGGCGACGTTGCAGCCTTAATTTACAATGCGCCGGGCGCGGCGGGGGCAATCCGCACCATGAGCTTCGGAATTTTTCTATTGGGGCTGCACCAGATAAGCACCGGCATTTTGCAGGGGCTTGGCAAAACCGCACTGCCTGTTATTGCCATGATACTTGCCGCAGCCATTAAAGTTTGCTTAAGCTGGGTTCTTACCGCACGGCCGGAGCTGGGCATTAACGGCGCTTCTCTGGCAACGCTTGCCGATTTCGGTATTGCGGCGCTGCTTAATATGGTATTTATTTATAAACATACGCATTATTCGCTGAGCCTTGACGGCATTTTTAAACCGGCGCTTGCTTCGGCGCTGATGGGCGCTGCCGTGTACGGCGTGCTTGTGGCGGCGCAGGGTTTTGGCGCGTGGGCCATTCTTGCGGCAATGATTGTTGCCGTGCCGGTTTACGCAGTTGCCCTGGCAGGCTTCGGCGGCCTTACCAAAGAAGACCTGGAGGACATTCCCTTTATTGGCCGCAGAGTGCTGGCAGTGGGCAGGCGTTTTGGTTATTTTAAATAAGAGGGCATAAAAATGAAAAGCAGCAAGTTTTATACATTCACCGTTCCCAATGGCAAAAACTATAAAATACCTGCGCTTGTGTTTAAGGCAGGCGCAGTATTTGCCGTTGCCGCCGTATGCTTTGGCGTTTACGCGGCGTTTACCTTTGTGCGCTACCATGCGCAGCAGCAGGAATTTGCCGAGTACCGTGCGCACAAGGCAGAGTACGAAGAACGCATGCAGGGGCTTTTGGATGATAACGAAAAGATGCTGCGCGACATAAACGAAATGGCTACTTTGGAAAGCCGCCTGCGCCGCGCGCTGATACGCGACCCGGAAGCAGGAATGAAGCTTGCCGCGCCGCAGCAGGAGAGCTCTCCGGCGGACGTTAAGCCCGGCTACACAGGGCAGGGCGGCCCGGCAGAACTTGGCATGATTGAAATGTTTGACATTTTAACCGTGCAGAACAAAAACATAAAACAGCAGATTGACGACAAGAAAACTTCCATGAAAGAGCTGCTTCTGGCAATGGAAAAACGCAGCAATTCGCTGAATGCTTTTCCAGATTTATGGCCGGGTGAAGGCGGCACAATCAGTTCGCCTTATGGCGGGCGTATGGCTCCGGTTGGCGGCGGCTACGACTGGCATCCGGGCATTGACATAGCCGTTGATTTCGGCACGCCGGTATATGCTTCGGCAGCCGGTACGGTAGAACAGGCAGGATGGAACGGCGGTTACGGGCGCTATGTGAAACTTGACCATGGCAACGGTTACGAAACTGCGTACGGGCATATGAGCGGCATTGCCGTAACGGAAGGCGAAGCCGTGCGCAAAGGCGATATTATCGGTTTTGCAGGCAGCAGCGGTTACAGCACCGGCCCGCACATCCACTTTGAAGTGCTGGTAGACGGTCAGTTTGTAGACCCCATGTACATGTTAAGCAGTAAATAATCCGCATAAGCGGAAAATATAAAATAATTAAGCGGAGGCGATTTTATGAAAAAATTTATTTTGCTATTAACCACGGTTTTAACGCTGGCTTTTGCTGCAAGCTGCTTTGCAACCGAAAACAGCAGCGCGCTGAATGATGCAGAAGGCTCTGCACAGAAGGTTATTACGGCGCTGGTTGCCAGCGACACTTTGGGCTACAAGGATGCTGAAAAAGCCATGTCGGCAGACCTTGCCAAACAAATGAATGTTAACACTTTTATTGCCATGCAGCGCCAGGTGCAGGAAAAATTCGGCAAACATAAGGAAACCAAGTTCTTTTCGTTTGAACGTTTTGACAAAGCCGACCGCCTTACCTACATTGCAGGTTTTTCTAAAGAACCTGCCGTAAGCATTGTGTTTACGCTTGACAAAAAAGGAAAAATTACCGAGTTCAGCCTGGCTGCACTGGAAGTACAGCAAAACGAAGAACAATAAAATATTTTACGGGCATGCGCCAATAGCGTGTGCCTTTTTTGTACTTAAATAAATCTTTTATCTATATTTTGATATAATATACTTAAAGGTATATTGACAAAATCTCCTTTGGAATGAGATGGTATTATGAAATTTAAAGACTTTACACGAAATATGATTATTAGTGCATTTTGTTTGATGATGATAATAAGATTAGTAGTTAATCTTGTATATTATGTAGAACCAAAAAACGAATTGCATGAATTAGAAACCAAAAGTTTACAGGAAGTATATAGTATTGAAAAATATAAAAATTCTAAAATTGTTTGTGTAAATAATTACGATAAATGGGATGTTAGGTTAGAATGTAACTTTGATTTTTATAGTACTGATAACAAAAATAATATCTTTGAGCATTATACTAAAGAGTTGGAGAAGAAAAATTGGAAACTTACTAAGATTGATAATTCTGATGATTCTATTTTATATATTTTTAAAAAACCAGAATTTCGTGGTTTAAAATTTGAGATTTTTTATAATGAAAATACAGGTAATGGTAATTATGGTATATATGATGATCCAGAAGATGAATATTACTGGTATGGTATAAAAGACGAGTACAAAAGCCGATATAGGAGAATTCCTATAATGTTTTATTAAGTTTTGAAAGAGTGATTATTTTGGAAAATAATAAAAAAACAGCACCCGGCATAATAAATAGTATATTATTTATTATTAGTAGTTTTTATTTTTTTATTACTTTTGTATTTATTACAGTAGTATTGGCTTTAATCATACAATTTGTATTTCCCTCTAAGTCAGAAATCAAAGGGAGATTAGGTTCAGAAATTTATGATTTACAATTAATACAGAATGGAAAAGTTACAGAATTTGAATTTACTAATATTTGGTATATTAATAAAAATATATTACATTGTAAAGTTGAAAATATTAATGAAAAATTTGATATTTATGAAGCTCTTAAAGAAAATAATTGGAAGCCCAAAGATTATTATTATATAAAAAATAATATAGTTACAGTTGTGGAGGAAAGCGAAAATGGAAATACTGTTTTTCTCAATATGTATTTGTATTAGTATGTATTTTGATATAAATAATAAATACAAAGAACGTGAATTCAACATTTGTAATACATTAGAATATTTTTCGAGAGATTGGAAGATATATATTTTTTATTATGGTATTTTTTATTATTTATATTTGCAAACCACTATACCAGCTCCGAATAAACCACTCTGGCAATACTATTTTCCGTTAAAATTAAGCATTTTAATGATGGGCATAATTGTTGCAAACATTCATAATTATTTTAAAAATTTATTGTTTAAAAGAGAGCATAGTTTAAGAAATGTTTGCATTGTGATAGCTGTAACTTTTTTTATTAATGTATGTGTAGCATCCATTATAGTTCAAATAATAAAAAATATAACAGGAATAAATTTATGGTTTTTAATTTATTCCTGATTTAGCATTGATTTGCTAATAAAATTTTACAGTTATTCTGCTTTAGAAAGCTAAATTTTACATCTGCTTAATGGCGGCTGAATAATCCTCCGTTATAATCAGAGTATCTTGTAATACGTTTGATTTGGAGGAGTAAAAATGACTAATCTGAATGAAAAAATTTCCCGCAGAAAATTTTTACAGCTTACAGCCGGTGCTGCCATTGGCGCCGCTATGCTTAACGTGCCGGGCATGACCTTTGCCGCAGGCGCAAAAGTAAAAGCCGCAAATTACAATAAGCTGCCTGACGCAGTGCCTCTTGCCAAAGATGCGGAGCTGGTGCAGCTTTCGTACAAAAAAATTCAGGATGCAGTCAGCAGCATTAAAGACAGCACTTTAAGAAGCATGACGGCAGAAATTATCAATAACCCCAATCCAGCATTTATGGAAAATTATCAGCTGCCGGGCAGCAAACGCGCGCTGTACAATAAGCTGGCAGCTGCCGGTTTGCTTGATACTTCCAAAATTTCCGCCGAACAGCTGCTGCCTCCGTACAGCGGCAAGCTGCCGCAGCCTTTCTATTCCGCGCCGGGCAGCGGCTACGCAAGCCACCATGCTTATCCGGGCGGGCTGGCAACGCATACGGCCGCTAACCTTTGCATTTCCGAAGGCATTTACAATACTTATAAGGACATTTTTAACAGCGACATCAGCCGCGATATTATCATTTCCGCACAGGCGCTGCACGATTTGGCAAAACCGCTGGTATTCCAGTGGCAGAAAGACCAGGCTTCGCTGCCTGAATACACCATTGCCGCTACCGGCGCACACCATATTTTAAGTATTGCCGAAGTTATTTACCGCGGGTTCCCGGTGGAAGAAATTGTTGCTCAGGCCTGCGCACATACCATTCCTACAGGCAAAGACGAGCAGGTTGTTGCCGGTTACTTAAAGGCAGCTGCCATTATCGCCGGTAAGGATGCCGTAAAACTCGGCCTTGTAAACAGCGACAACACCATTCCTACTCCGCATAAGCAGGAAGGTTACATTGTAAGCCTCGGCGACCACGACTTTGTACTCAGCAGCCCGGCCTGCCAGAAATCCGTTGCCATTCTTAAACAGATTGCAGCCAAAGATTACGGCATGACGAAAGCTGAGATGGAAGGCGAACACTTCAACCGCTTCCGCAACTACATCGGCGCGCAGTATTCCATGATGTATATCGACAGCCTTGCTTCTACCAAAAACGGCATGGAAAGAATCCGCCAGGCAGTGAAGAACGTAATTGTTAAATAAGCCTGCGGTGCTTGACAAACGGTAGAAGTAGCATTATTATAATTATACAAACGGTTAAATAACCACCAATGGTTAACGAAATTAGGGCGTGTTGCAGCACGTCCTTTTTTCATGTAAAAAATAAAGCCGTACAGTTGCAGCTGTACGGCAAAATGTTACTTTTTATTATTTGTGGTTATTGAGCCAATAGGAAAAATAAGCTACGATAAAGCCGACAAATAATGGAGCAAGTAACAGCTCCACGAGACGGTTAAATAACACCTCCAATAGCTAACACCTCCTTTCAAAATTGGGAGGCGTTCAATATTATAGCATACGAATATCTGGTTGAAAAGATAAAAACGCCATCAGGAATAATTGGTAGTTACTCCCGGTGGCGTTTAAAAATTTTTAAATATTTTATTTTTTGCTTGCCGCTACATCGCTGAAGGCTTTTTCGGCGGCAGAGATGGTTTTTTCAATATCTTCCGGCGTATGTGCCAGCGAGATAAAGTTGGTTTCAAACTGGGAAGGCGGCAGGTAAATGCCCTGTTCCAGCATGCTGTGGAAGTAGATGCGGAAGGCATCCAAATCACTGGCAGCGGCAGATGCGTAATCCGTAACGGGTTTATCGTTAAAGAATACGGTGAACATGGAACCGAGGCGGTGGCACTGCACGGGCACGCCTGCTTTTTCTGCCGCGCGCTGCAGGCCGCCAACCAAAATGGCTGTGTGGCTTTCAAGCGCTGCGCATACATTGTGTTCCTCCATGTAGGTAAGGTTGGCAATACCGGCAGCCATAGCCAGCGGGTTGCCGCTTAAGGTGCCTGCCTGGTACATGGGGCCGACGGGGGCAACCATTTCCATAATGGCGCGTTTGCCGCCGTAGGCAGCTACCGGCAGCCCGCCGCCGATAACTTTACCTAAGCAGGTAATATCCGGGTCGATGCCGTATAAGCCCTGCGAGCCGCCCTGCGAGGAGCGGAAGCCGGACATAACTTCATCGCAGATGAGAAGTGCACCGTATTGTTTGGTAATTTCGCGTATTTTGGCAAGGTAGCCGTCATGCGGAAGCACAAGACCCATGTTGCCGGGGGTGGGTTCCATAATAACGGCGGCAATGGTTTCGCCCTGAGTGCGGAACACTTCTTCCAGTGCGGCTTCGTCGTTAAACGGAATGGTAATGGTGTTGGCGGCAACGTTTTTCGGTACGCCCGGGCTGTCGGGAACGCCGAGAGTTGCAGCGCCGCTGCCAGCTTTAACGAGCAGGCTGTCGTGATGGCCGTGGTAGCAGCCGATGAATTTAACAATGTTGTCGCGTCCGGTATAGGCGCGTGCCAGGCGCAGTGCGCTCATGGTGGCTTCGGTGCCGCTGTTTACCATGCGTACCATGTCCATAGAAGGAACAAGGCGGCATACGAGTTTGGCAAGTTCTGTTTCGGCAAGTGTCGGTGCGCCGTAGGAAGAACCTTTTTCGGCAGCTTTTTTTATGGCTTCGGTAACAACCGGGTGCGCGTGGCCTAAAAGCAGCGGGCCGTAGCTTAAAACGTAGTCAATATATTCGTTGCCGTCGATATCGGTAAGTTTGCTGCCTGCGCCGCCGGCAATAATGGGCGGTACGCCGCCTACGCTGCGGAATGAGCGCACGGGGCTGTTAACGCCGCCGGGAATATATTGTTTTGCTTCTTCAAAAGCGGCTTCGGATTTTGCGTGCTGCATGGCGTCCTCCTATTCTCCGCGCAGCCAGCGTGCTGCGTCAAGGGCGTGGTAGGTAATAATCATTTTGGCACCGGCACGTTTAAAACCGGTGAGGGTTTCCATAACAATGCGTTTTTCGTCAATCCAGCCTCTTTCGGCAGCTGCTTTAACCATGGCGTATTCGCCGCTTACGTTGTAAACGCACAGCGGGCGGTTAAAGGTGTCCTTTACGCGGCGGATGATATCCATAAAGGCCAGCGCCGGTTTAACCATAACAATATCGGCGCCTTCTTCAATATCAAGTTCAACTTCGCGCAGTGCTTCGTCACTGTTGGCAGGGTCCATCTGGTAGCCTTTGCGGTCGCCGTGTTCCGGTGCGGAATCGGCTGCGGCGCGGAACGGGCCGTAATAAGCGGAAGCAAATTTTGCGGAATATGCCATGATAGGTATATTGGTAAAGCCTTCTTCGTCAAGCGCAGTGCGAATGGCTTTAACGTAACCGTCCATCATATTGGACGGGGCGATAATATCGGCGCCGGCTTTGGCGTGGGATACCGCAACTTTGGCTAAAAGCGGCAGGGTTGCGTCGTTATTTACGGTGCAGCCGTTTTCCAGTACGCCGCAGTGGCCGTGTTCGGTGTATTCGCACAGGCATACGTCGGTAACGATTACAAGGTCGGGGTATTTTTCTTTAATCAGGCGGCAGGCCTGCTGTACAGGTTCTTCCATGTCCCAGGCGCTGCTGCCTGTGGCGTTTTTATAAGAAGGAATGCCGAACAGGATAACTGCCGGGATTTTCAGTTCGGTAATTTCGTCCAGCACTTCCGGCAGGCGGTCGAGCGACCAGTGATAGTTGCCGGGCAGGGATTCGATTTCGTGTTTAACGTTTTTGCCGGGAACGACAAAAAGAGGATAGATTAAGTCATTGACGGAAAGCTCTGTTTCGCGGATCATGCTGCGCAGGTTTTCGGTTGCGCGTGTTCGGCGCGGGCGGTAAATGGGAAAGCCCATGGTGATCACTCCTTAATATAATAGCTTTTTATGGCATCCGTTAAACCGTCAATGGTAAAGGTACCGGCGGTTACGGCGGGTGTTAAACCGTTTTTACGGCAGGTTTCGGCGGTTACGGGGCCGATTGCAGCAAGGGCAACGCCTTCAAGCAGTTCTTTGCTGCCGCCCAGCACTTTTAAAAAGTTGGTAACGGTGCTGGAGCTGGTAAAGGTAACCATGTCAACTTCTTTATTTTGCAGCGCTTCCATAAGTTCTGCTGCGTTTTCGCATACTGCCGCAGTTTCGTAGGCGGTAATAACGTCTGCTTCCGCACCGAGCCTGCGCAGGGTTTCGGGCAGTACTTCGCGCGCTTCTTTGGCGCGGGGAATAAGCACTTTGTCGCCTTTTTCAAGCTGGGGCGCAAGGGCTTCGGCAAGTTCTTCTGCTTTATAGGTGCAGGGAACAAGGTCGGCTTTAACGCCGCAGTTTTGCAGTGCTTTGGCGGTGCCGCAGCCGATGGCGGCAATTTTTACGCCTGCCAGAGCGCGGGCATCAAGCCCTGCGTGGGCAAGGCGTGCAAAGAAGGCTTTAACGCCGTTAGCGCTGGTAAGCACCAGCCATTTATAGGTATGGATGTTTTTAATTGCTTCATCAAGCGGGGCGTAGGTTTCGGGCGGCACAATTTTAATGGAAGGCGCTTCGATAACCTTTGCTCCTTCGGCTTCCAGCTGTTTGGTAAGGGCGCTGGCCTGAGAGCGTGCACGTGTTACAACAATGGTTTTGCCAAACAGGGGCTTGTTGTCGTACCAGCGCAGCTGTTCACGCAGTTTGACCACGTTGCCTACAATAAAAATGGCAGGCGGCTTCAGCCCTGCGGCGGCAACGTCTGCGGCAGCAGTGCCGACGGTGGTAACAAGGGTTTGCTGTTCGGGGTGGGTGCCCCAGCGGATAACGGCGGCCGGGGTATTGGCGCTGCGTCCGTTTTCAATAAGTTTCTGCGTAATTTTGGGAATGTTTTCCACGCCCATTAAAAATACCAGTGTATCAACAGCGGTGGCAAGGCCCTGCCAGTTAATGGTGCTTTCGCCTTTGGTGGGGTCTTCGTGGCCGGTAATAACGGCAAAGCTTGTGGCAACGCGGCGGTGCGTTACGGGGATGCCGGCATATTCGGCAACGGCAATGGCGCTGGTTACGCCCGGTACAAATTCAAAGGGCAGGCCTGCTTCCAAAAGCTCAATGGCTTCTTCGCCGCCGCGGCCAAATACAAAGGGGTCGCCGCCTTTAAGGCGGGCAACGGTTTTGCCTTCGGCAGCAAGTTTTACCAACAGTTTGTTAATATCCGGCTGGCGCATGGTATGGTTAGCGGAGGCTTTGCCTACGTAAACCATTTCCGCATCCGGGCGGGCATAGGCTAAAATGCGCGGGTCGGCCAGACGGTCGTACACAACGGCGTCTGCCGCTTTTAAACATTCCATTGCCTTAATGGATAAGAGGCCCGGGTCGCCGGGGCCTGCGCCGATGAGATATACTTTTCCTTGTTTTGTCATATATTCCTCTCCTTACAGGATAGCGGCAAGAATTTCTCTGCCGCCGTTATCAAGCATTTTTTGTCCAAGCGCGCGCCCTAAAGTTACGGCGTCGGCTGCATTGCCTTCGGCGGTGTCGCGCAGCACGGTGCTGCCGTCTAAAGAAGCAATAACTGCTTCCATGGCAATGCGCCCTTCGTTAACTTCGGCGTATACGCCGATAGGCACCTGGCAGCCGCCTTCGAGCAGGCCCAGAAAGGCGCGTTCGGCGTCGGTTGCCTGTTTGGTGGCTGTATCGTTTAAAAAGTCCAGCATCTGGCGGACTTTAAAATTATCGGTGCGGCATTCAATGGCAAGCGCACCTTGGCCAACGGCAGGCAGGCAGTAGCTCTGCGGAATGATTTCCTTAATTCTGTCTGCATGGCCGAGGCGTGTAAGCCCTGCGGCGGCAAGGATGATGGCATCCATCTGCCCTTCGTCCAGCTTTTTGAGGCGGGTGTCTACGTTGCCGCGCAAATCAACAATTTTTAAGTCCGGGCGTCTGGCCAGAAGCTGCGCGCGGCGGCGCAGGCTGCTTGTGCCAAGTACGCTGCCTTCAGGCAGTTCTTCAATGCTGTTATATTTGTTGCTCACAAAAGCGTCGCCGGCGTTTGCGCGCTCGGTAATCGCCGTCAGGCACAGCCCTTCCGGCAATACGGTGGGCATATCCTTCAAGCTGTGCACGGCAAGGTCAATGGTGCCGTCCAAAAGCTCCTGTTCTATTTCCTTGGTAAACAGGCCTTTGCCGCCTATTTTTGCCAGCGGCACATCCAGAATGCGGTCGCCTTTGGTAACTATCTTTTTAAGCGTTACCTCGCAGCCGGGGTATTCTTCGCGCAGGCGTCCGGCAATATAGTTGCTCTGCCACATGGCTAAAAGGCTCTGCCTAGTCCCAATAATCAAATTTGTTTTCATCGCCGATGTAGTCCTCTCCTTTATCGTTCAGCAAAAACAGTTCGCAAATAACTTTGCGCAGGCGTTCTTCGTCCGGCGTTCCGGCGGCGGCGTTCATGGCCGTCATCGGCTCGCGCAGAAATTTATGTTCCAGGCGCTGCGTCATAATGTCGATAATGCGGCGTTCATGCTCCGTAAGTTCCGGCATTTTGGCAAAGGCGCGTTTCAGCACCTTTTCACGCAGAAAGTTCATTTTTTCGTGCAGCTGCACCATAACGGGGCGCATGGTTAAATAACGCAGGCGCTCTTTAAGCTCGGAAATTTCTTCTTCAATAATTGCTTCCGCCATTTTGGCTTCATGAGTGCGGAAATGCTTGTTGGTATCAACAACGCCTTCCAGGTCATCGATATTATAAAGCGTAATGCCTGGCAGCTGCGCAACTTTGGGGTCAACGTCGCGCGGTACGGCAATATCAATCAAAATCAGCGGCCTGCCTCCGCGTTTGGCGGTTACTTCGCGCATGTCCTTTTCGCGGATAACGTAATGCGGCGCGCCGGTGCTGGTAATGATGATGTCCGAAGTTTCGGCCTGCTCAAGATATTTATTGTAGGCAATGGCCGTGCCGTTAAACTTGTCGGCAAGCTCTTTGGCGTGGTCAAAATTGCGGTTGCTTACAAAAATCGTTTTGGCGCCTTTGTCAATTAAATGGCGCGCGGTAAGTTCACTCATGCGCCCTGCGCCAAGCACTAAAATATTGGCGTCTTCAATGCTGCCCAAAACATCCATGGCAAGGTCAACGGCGGCGCTTGATACCGATACCGAGCTGTAAGCGATTTTTGTTTCGGTGCGCACGCGCTTGCCTGTGGCAATGGCGCGGTTGAAAATGGTATTAAAAATCGTGCCCGTCATGGAGTTTTCGCGGGCAATCTGGTAAGCGTTTTTAATCTGGCTTAAAATCTGCCCCTCGCCGATAACCAGCGAATCGAGGCTGGAAGCCACTTTAAACAGATGGCGCACGCAGTTGACGCCGCTTAAGTTGTAAAAGTATTCTGTTTTGTAGCCGTCGCCCGCCAGATGCTTAACCAGCGTCTGGATGAACTTCATGCCGCTTACGGGTTCTTCCAGCACCATGTAAAACTCGGTGCGGTTGCAGGTGGAAAGCAGCACTGCTTCATCGAGGTTGTCATAATTGCGCAGGCGGCGCAGAATGCGGGCTATGCGGTCGGCGCTGAAGTTAAAGCCCTCGCGGACTTCAACCGGCGCGGTTTTATGGTTCAGCCCTAAAACTATTAATTGCATTTGTAATGCGCTCCTTTAATATATTCAGATGGCCTTTGTGCAAAAGGCCAATACTTTCTTCATCAAGCATTTCCCGCCAGAAGGCAGTGCGCTGTGCGGGCGTCAGCGGCAGCTGCTGCACTTTTTGGCGTGCCTCTGCCAGAAAATCAGCAAAAGCGGCAAAATTACCGCCGTAGGTTTTTGCCATATCCTGTGCTAAAAGGCGTGAGAAAACAGGCAGACCTCCGCCGAAAGCGGTAAAGGTTAACCTGCCGCTGCTGCGCTGGGCGGGTACGCTGAAATTGCCAAGTTCCGGCTCTGTTATAACGTTAACAAGGCACGGCGCATCCTGTGCAATAACGCGGTTCAGTGCCGCGTCGTCCGTTGCGGCAACCGCTAAAAAGCAGTCAGCATCGCCTTTTTGGTAGCCGCGCAGGTTTAAGGCAATGCGGCCTTCACCGGCCAGTTTTATTAAAGCTGCATCCGCCGCAGGCGCGGTAACCGTAACCTGTGCGCCGGAAGCAAGAAGCGTGCGTACTTTGCGCAGGGCAACCTTGCCGCCGCCGATAACGGCGCAGCGTTTGCCGTTAAGGTTGAGCACTGCCGGATAGCTGAACAGATTTTCTTCCATATTATAAGCCTGCCTTGCTGTGACTTTTGTTTAAAAAATTACATAAAGATACAACTACAATAATACCATAAAATAGGAAGTATTTCCAGTTAAAAATAGGTTGCAGCGCTATGAAAATGTGTAAAAAAGTATCAATTAAGATAAGAGGATTTAAAGGCGCCGCCGCAGAATAATAACAAGGCAGGCAGCGGAGGAGGGATTTATTATGAATTGTGCATTTTGCCCGCATCACAAATGCTATACGGAGGGCCAGAACTGTACAAAATATTCACATGAGGAGGTCTGCGGTTTTTACAGCGAAGATGACCGCAGGATGATGCGTGCCTCGTCGGCGACCGAAAGCCGCAACTATATGAAAATGACGCGCCTTGAAGAAAGTGCGTTTTTTGCCAAAGAACTGGGCGTGAAAAAAATAGGCATTGCCTTTTGCATAGGCCTTGCCAACGAAGCGCATTTTTGCGCACAGTATTTTAAAAACCAGGGTTTTGCGGTGGAATCGGTTTGCTGCAAGGTCTGCTCGGTTGATAAAGATATGCTGGAGCTGGAAAAAATAAAGCCCGGCAAGCATGAAGCCATGTGCAACCCCAGAACGCAGGCGCAGCTTTTAAACAACGCCGGTACGGAACTGAATTTTATCGTAGGCTTATGCGTTGGGCATGATATGCAGTTTACCATGGCCAGCAAAGCGCCGGTATCGTGCCTTATTACCAAAGACCGCGTGCTTGCCAACAATCCGGCAGGGGCGGTGTACAGCCGTTACTGGCGGCGCAAGCTTGGAATTTTAGAGGACGGAACGGTGTAAATAAAAAAGGTGCAGCGTAATGCTGCACCTTTTGACATTGATAGTTATAAAGGTTATAATAATGAAAGAGAGATAACCTGATGTTGGCGCGTCAGTCCTCTCCTCTGAATTTTTTGAGAATTGAAAGAAAGGCTGCCGGCAACGGTGGCCTTATTTCATTTTAATGCTATTCAGCGTTTAGCAGAAATAATGGTAGCAACAAGAATACGAAAGCTACCATTAATGATAACGTTTCGTAAGTGCTCATTGCTTCACCACCTCTCCATAACAGGAGAGAAGCCGACCATCAGATTATCTCATAGGCGATATTATAGCATAATAATATATTTTATAAAAGCGAACAGCAGGCAAATATTTTGCTTGTTGTTTTTTTATTTTCTTTACTTTTCGTCTTTGTATATATTTTATTATATTTTTATTTACGTTTTTATTCATGTTACTTTTTGTGGGTCAAAAAGTAACCCAAAACCCTTCGCTCCAGCAAAAAATAAACGGCAAATGTATCAAATAAGCTGGCACTTGCAGCGCCTGTGGAACTCGTTTGCTGCGCAAACTCAAACAGTCCTCAGCAAATGCTGCAAGTGCCTTAATTATGGTTTGCCTATTTTTTGAATGTCGCGTCCTGCCGTAATCCGTACTTTTCAAGTGCTGAATTAGAATATCCGTTTAGCTCAAATTCGTATTTTGGTTACTTTTTACTCTAAACAGCAGTATTGTAATAGTTTTTTAGAAACATAATGCCGTAAGTTATATATTTTTTTATAATTAGCATTTGTTTAGTACGATATAAATACATAACACACTAAATTAAACATACAATAAGGATGATACACGGCAAATCGCGGCATTGGATTTTTAGTAACATTTAATAAGAAAAACGGCAAAAATAAGGCTGTTTGAGCGAAGCGAGTTCCGCAATTTTTGCCGTTTTTATGCTAAAATGTTGCGTTAAAAAATCCGCTGATCGCGTGAGTTTTCTTGGTTCGTTCTTTTGCTCAATCAAAAGAATGAACATGAGCAATAAAGTAAATTAAAGGATAAAAACTATATACAAAGACATAACATAAATATGAAAAACAAATGACTAAAATGTAAATATACTAACGTAATTACAAAGATGTAAACCAAAAATAAATCCTTCCAAATTATCTGAAAACTATTTTACAAATGTTCTGACAAATGTTAAAATTAAATTATCATAATAGTGAGGTGGATGTAATGTACGTATTAACTTTACCGGTATTGAGAAAAATGCTGCACACCGCAGCGGTTGACCTGAAAGACAACGTTCAGTATTTGTGCGAGCTGGACAGCGTTGCCGGTGACGGCGACCACGGCATTGCCATCGGGCATATTGCCGATATTTTAAAATCGCACAGCGACGATACTACCATTGCCACCATGAACCTTCTTCTGGAAGGCATTGGCGATGCGTTTATGGGCGTTAATGCAGGCAGCAGCGGCCCGCTTTGGGGCACAATTTTCGCCGGCATGGCAGACGGCATTGACGACCAGCAGGAACTGACGGAAATTGAGTTTAAGCGTATGTTTGCGCAGGCTAAAGAAGATTTTATGGATGTAAGCAAAGCCAAAGTGGGCGACAAAACTCTGGTTGATGCTTTTTATCCGGCTGTAAGCGCCATTGCCGAAACCGAAGGCAGTATTGAAGCGCTTCTGGACGCTGCGGCAGAAGCTGCCAAAAAAGGCGCCGACGCAACGGCAGACATGACCGCTAAATTCGGCCGCGCCAAAAACGTTGGCGAACGCAGCCTCGGCCATAAAGACCCGGGCGCCGTATCCATGGCAATTTTCTTTGCCGGGCTTGCTAAAGGCGCAAGAGCATAGTTCTTTAAAAAGCGGCGACTTTTTAAAAATAAATTACGCACTAATGGAGGTTGTAAACAATGAAAAAATTTATCAATGACCCTGAAAATTTAACATCGGAGCTTTTGGAAGGCCTTGCCCTGAGCAATCCCGACATTGTATCTCTGGAAGACGGCAACCTTGTAGTTAATAAAAAATTGAAAGACGCAGACCGCGTAACCATCGTTACCCTTGGCGGCACCGGCCATGAACCTGCTATCAGCGGTTTTGTAGGCGAAGGCATGATTGATATTTCCGTAGCAGGCAATATTTTTGCAGCCCCCGGCCCGCAGTCCTGCGTTGAAGCCATTAAAATGGCAGATAAAGGCCACGGCGTACTGTTTGTTGTATTAAACCATGCCGGCGATATGCTTACCGGCAACCTGACCATGAAACAGGTTAAAAAACTCGGCATTAAAGTTGCCAAAGTTGTTACCCAGGAAGACGTTGCCAACGCACCGCGCTCCAATGCGGATGACCGCCGCGGTCTGGTTGGCTGCATTCCTCTGTATAAAATTGCCGGTGCTGCCGCAGCACAGGGCAAATCCCTTGAAGAAGTTGCCGAAATCGCTCAGCGCTTTGCCGATAACATGGCAACCATTGCCGTTGCCTGCGTAGGCGCAACCCATCCGGCAACCGGCATGGAAATTGCCCATATTGAAGACGGCATGATGGAAGTTGGCATGGGCCAGCACGGCGAAGGCGGCGGCGGCAGCATGCCGCTGAAATCTGCGGACGAAACTGCCGTTATTATGATGGACGCCCTTTTGAAGGACCTTGATGTTAAGAGCGGCGAAAAATTAATGGTTATCATCAACGGCAGCGGCGCAACCACTTTAATGGAACAGCTGATTGTATTCCGCAAATGCCATAAATACCTTGCCGAAAAGGGCATTGAAGTTGTGGCAAGCCATGTAGGCGAACTTTTAACCGTACAGGAAACCGCAGGCTTCCAGATGTTCATTGCCCGCATGGATGACGAACTGACCGCTTTATGGAATGCTCCGTGCCGCACTCCGTATTACAGAAACTAAGGTGAATTACTATGGCAGATAAAGAAGGCAATATCATAGCAAAAGATTACGGCATCGGCATTAAGCCGCCTGCGCAGACCTTTCCTGTAAAAGGGCTGGGCCACGCCGAATGGGGCATGAAAACGAGGCTTTCGCATATTTTTGCCGAAGACGGCCGCACCATTATGCTGGCGTTTGACCACGGCTACATTATGGGCAGCACGGCAGGGCTGGAAAGGCTCGATTTGGCAATTCCGCCCCTTATGGAATATGCAGACTGCCTGATGGCAACCCGCGGCGCGCTGCGTGCCTGCATTCCGCCCGACTGCCGCAAGGCTATTGCCCTGCGCTGCACGGCTGATACCTCCGTTTTGAAGGACGATATGAGCCACGGCGTTATCGGTGTCGGCATTGAGGACGCTATCCGCATGAACGCTTCCTGCATGGCAGTGCAGTGCTTTGTAGGTGCTGACGGCGAGCTCGGTTCACTGGAAAATTTAGTGCGCACCGTTGACGCCGGCGAGCGTTACGGCATTCCTGTACTCGGCGTTGTGGCCGTAGGCAAGGAAATGGAACGCACCACGCGCTATTTTGCACTGGCAACACGCCTGCTTGCGGAACTTGGCGCGCACATGATTAAAACCTACTACTGCGAAAATTTCGAGCAGATTACCGCAGCCTGCCCCGTGCCTATCGTTATTGCGGGCGGCAAAAAAATACCCGAACTTGACGCTCTTAAAATGGCGTACCGTGCCATCAGCGAAGGTGCTGCCGGTGTGGATATGGGCCGCAATGTGCTGCAGGCCGAAAACCCTGTGGCAATGCTTAAAGCCATCCGCATGGTTATCCACGAAAATGCCAAACCGGAAGAAGCCTATAAAGCTTACGAGCTGATGAAGGAGGAATAACCGATGAAAAAATTTATGCACGTTGGCGTGCCTACCGATAAAGTAATGGAAGGCAGCGTATATGCCGAAGGAATTAAAACCCATATCGTTCCGCCGGAAACCAATGAATTCGGCATTGAATACCTGCGCTTTGAAAAAGACACCCCGCTGCCGCAGGAGCTGCAGACCCTTGTGCATGTTGCCTACCAGGTAGACGACATGGACGAGCAGCTTAAAGCTAACCGCGTAGTTGTAGAACCGTGGATGGCCGACGAAAATACCCGCATCGCCTTTATTATGAAGGACGGCATTTTAATGGAATTAATGGAAGTAAAATAATTGCTTACGGATAAGGAACTTGCCGGGCTGGTGCAGGCAGCGCGCCTTTATTACGAAGACGGGCTTACGCAGGCCCAGGTAGCTGCCAAAATAGGCGTGTCGCGCCCGCAGGTAAGCAAAATGCTGGCGCACGCACGCGAAGCAGGCATTGTACACATTGAAATACGTCCACCTGTTGCAGGCGATGCAGAACTTTTAAAACTTTTACAGCAGCGCTTCGGCATTAAAGGCGGCATTGTACTGCCGCAGGCACAGCGCGAAGCGCTCTTGCGTGAAACTTCGGAATATCTGGCGGGCGAACTGCGCTACGAAAAAAACATAGGCCTTGGCTGGGGCTATACGCTTGGCGAAATTGCAGGCAAAATGGCTTCTGCCGGAGGGCTTAAAGGCAGCGGCAAAATATTTCCGCTGATTGGCAGAACAGCCATACCAAACCGCGGTTACCGCGTTAACGAACTTGCGCTGCTTCTTGCCGGAGGCACAAGGGAGGCTTTCCGCCTTGAGGCAGAGGCTTTTCCGGGCAGCCGCGAAGCGCGCGACGCCATGGAAGATACGCCGGATTACCGTCAGGCTTTGTCGCTGTGGCAGGATACCACGGCGGCGCTTGTAGAGATACGCGCTTACCCCGGTGTGCCGGATGAAGCGACGGCGCTGCGTTTTGAAGACGCGCTGGAGCGTCAGCAGGCGGTTGGCAGTTTGCTTTCGTACTATTTTAATGTACGCGGCGAATTTATCAGCGGCGCAGGCGATTTTGCCGTGCGCGTGCCGCTGAAAACTCTGGGGCAGCTGCCCAAAGTTGTTGCCATAGGCCTTACGGCAGGCAGTAAAGCCGTGCTTGGCGCACTGCGCACAGGCCTTGTAACGCACCTTGTTGTTACCGAAGACATAGCGCGCAAAATATTGCAGAAATAAATACGGCAAAATAAAAACAACCCTCTTGTACAGCAGGTGCAGGAGGGTTGTTTGGCGTTGACGGGAAATCTGCAAGTTTAGCAGATTATATGCAGATAAGCAAAAAGAACTGCACATAAATATGGTGTTTTATGTGCAGAAACCATATTTATATAAAATGTCTGCCTTGGGCATACATTTACACAACAATTACCAGAAAATTTTAAAATTTTGGTTAAGGAAGTTTGTTTTTTATGCGGATAAATGGTAAAATAGATGATAAAATAGTAGTATTGTTGTTTTGAGGGGACATTTTGAAGAATGGAAGGATGGATATTATGAAAAAAAGAGGACTTAAAAAATTTGCTGCAGGCGTAACTTTGCTTTTGGCATTGGGGCTTCTGGCGGGTTGCGGCGGCGAAAAAAAGGAAGCAGGAAGTAAAGCGCAGTTAAACGTAGGTATTGTACAACTGGTAGAACACAGTGCGCTTGATGCCGCCAATAAAGGCTTTGTAGACGGCCTGGCGGAAAAAGGCTTCAAAGAAAACGAGAATGTTGCTATCGACAGGCAGAACGCGCAGGCTGACCAGAGCAATTTGCAGAATATTGCTCACCGCTTTGTCAACAACAAAGTTGATTTAATCTGCGCTATTGCAACTCCTGCCGCACAGGTTATGGCCAACGCCACGAAGGATATACCCATTGTGGCAACCGCCGTTACGGATTACGAGGCGGCCAAGCTTGTTGCGTCGAACGAAAAACCGGGCGGTAATGTTACAGGCACCAGCGATATGAACCCGATTAAGGAACAGGTTGATTTGCTTTTGAAAATCGTGCCGGATGCCAAAACTATCGGCACCGTTTACTGCTCCAGCGAAGTAAATTCTCAAATTCAGATTGAAATTATGAAAAAAGCGGCTGCTGAACGGGGCGTCAATGTCATGGAAGCAACGGTTTCCACGGTAAACGATATTCAGCAGGCAGCACAGAGCCTTGTAGGGAAGGTTGACGTGGTTTATGTGCCCACTGATAATGTAATTGCATCTTCCATGCCTACTTTGGTTTCCGTTACAGATAACGCAGGGCTTGCGGTTATCTGCGGCGAAGAAGCCCTTGTAAAGGGCGGCGGTCTTGCAACGCTTGGTATTGATTACTACCAGCTCGGTAAGGAAACCGGCGAGATGGCGGCTAAAATTTTAAAAGGTGAAGCCAAACCGGCAGATATGGCAATACAGACTCAGAAGCAGTTTAAAACCGTCGTTAACGAAGCAGGCGCAAAGCGCCTGGGCATTACTATCCCGCAGGATGTGCTGCAAAACGCGGAAATTGTAAAATAACGCGTTGAATGCAGAAAAAGTTTACCTTAGGGAAGGAATGAGTTATCCATGAAATTATCTAAAAAAGCGCGCGTTTTGGCTGCGGCTTTGGCTTTAACACTTGCCGCCGGTATTATGGGCGGCTGCGGCGGCGATAAAAAAGAGGAAGCTGCTGCTAAAAAAACAGTTAATGTTGGTATTGTACAACTGGTAGAACATGCATCGCTTGATGCTGCAAATAAAGGTTTTGTAGACGGGCTTGCCGCAAACGGCTTCAAAGAAGGCGAAAACGTTGTTTTTGACCGCCAGAACGCACAGGCCGACCAGAGCAATTTGCAGAACATTGCCCACCGCTTTGTAAGCAACAAGGTTGATTTAATCTGCGCCATTGCTACACCCGCGGCACAAACCGCTGCCAACGCAACGAAAGATATTCCTGTTGTATCTACTGCCGTAACCGATTATGAAGCGGCAAAACTCGTTGCCTCCAACGAAAAACCGGGCGGCAACGTTACCGGCACCAGCGATATGAACCCGATTAAAGAACAGCTTGACCTTCTGCTGAAACTTGTGCCGGATGCCAAAGTTGTAGGTACAATTTATTCTTCGAGCGAAGTTAATTCGCAGATGCAGGTAGAGCTTTTAAAGAAATATGCTGCTGAAAGAGGCGTAGAGGTTAAGGAAGCAACCGTTTCCAGTGTTAACGATATTCAGCAGGCGGCACACAGCCTGATTGGCGAAATTGACTGCCTGTACCTGCCTACCGATAATGTTATGGCATCGGCAGTGCCTACGCTGATTAGCGTAACCGAGCCTGCCAAACTGGTTATGACCTGTGGCTGGCCCGATACTGAAGGCAGCGTTGCCGTAATAGGCATTAACTATTACGAACTTGGCAAACAAACCGGCGAAATGGCAGCCAAAATTTTAAAGGGCGAAGCCAAACCGGCTGAAATGCCTATTGAAACCCAGAAGAAATTTAAGGTTATCGTTAATAAAAAGGTTGCGGAACGCCTTGGCGTAACTGTTCCGGAAGAAATTTTAAAAGCTGCTGAGGCAGAATAAAAAGAGGCACTGCGGGTTTCCCGCCCGGGAAACCCGCTTTTACTGCCTGCTTTGGAGGAGATTAGATGATCGATATTTTAATGCCGACAATAGCACAGGGGCTGTTGTGGGCAATTATGGCGCTGGGCGTTTACATTACGTTCCGCGTGCTTGATATTGCCGATTTGACTGTTGAAGGAAGTTTCCCACTTGGTGCGGCTGTGGCTGCGGCCATGCTTTCGGAAGGTTATTCCGTTTCTGCCGCTTTTGCCTGCGCTGCCATTGCCGGTATGCTGGCGGGCGTTGCTACCGGTTTTTTACATACCAAACTGAAAATACCGGCGCTGCTGGCAGGTATTTTAACCATGATTGCGCTGTATTCCGTAAACCTGCGCGTTATGGGCAAAGCTAACCTGTCGCTTTTGCGTATTGATACAATTTTTACGGAAATGCAGGCCTTAACCGGCCTTGACAATGTTTATACGGTGCTTGCGGTAGGTGCTGTTTCCGCTCTTATCTGCGTAGTTTTTATCTACTGGTTCTTCGGTACGGAAATCGGCGCTGCCATCCGTGCTACCGGCTATAACCAGCAGATGATCCGCGCTCAGGGCGTTGATACACGCATTACCATTATTCTGGGCCTTTTAATCAGTAATGCGCTGGTTGCCTTAAGCGGCGCGCTGATTGCACAGAACAACGGCTTTGCCGATGTCGGCATGGGCACCGGCACAATCGTTATCGGCCTTGCGTCCGTTATTATCGGCGAAGTGCTTTTTGGCACCCGCAGCTTTAAAAACTGCCTTATCAGCGTAGTACTGGGCAGCGTTGTATACCGTATTGTTATTGCAGCGGTACTGCAAATGGGCATGCCGCCTAACGATTTGAAACTGTTTACGGCGCTTCTGGTTGCATTTGCGCTGTCGCTGCCGCTTGTTAAAGACAAGGTCGGCATCAGAAAGGCGGTGAAATAATGCTGCACGTTGAACATATCCATAAAACATTTTTTGCGGGCACCATTAATGAAAAGGTTGCTTTGCAGGATTTATCGCTGCATCTTGCGCCCGGCGATTTTGTTACCGTTATTGGCGGCAACGGCGCGGGCAAATCTACAATGTTAAACTCTATTGCCGGTGTTTTTCCGATTGACAGCGGCAAAATAGTTATCGACGGCGTTGATATTACCAAAACGCCGGAACATAAACGCGCAAAATATATCGGCAGGGTTTTTCAGGACCCGATGATGGGCACCGCTGCCGGCATGATGATTGAAGAAAACCTGGCCATTGCCGCACGCCGCGGCAAAACGCCCGGCCTTAAATGGAGCCTGAACGAAAAAGACCACGACTGGTTTGTGGAAATGCTTAAAGAGCTTGACCTCGGCCTTGAAAACCGCATGACGGCTAAAGTGGGCCTGCTTTCCGGCGGGCAGCGCCAGGCACTGACGCTTTTAATGGCAACAATAAAACGCCCGAAGCTTTTGCTTCTGGACGAACATACCGCTGCGCTCGACCCGAAAACAGCAGCCAAGGTGCTTTCGCTTACCGAGCGCATTATTGACCGCGACAAGCTGACGGCGCTGATGATTACGCACAATATGCGCGACGCGCTGAAATACGGCAACCGCCTGATTATGATGTATAACGGGCGTATTCTGGTAGATGTTGCCGGTGAAGAAAAGAAAAACCTTACCACGCAGGATTTGCTTTTGATGTTTGAAAAAGCTGCCGGCAACACGCTTGACAGCGACAGGCTGCTTTTGGGATAAGGAGAAACGCATGGCTGAACTGGAACGGCTGAAACAAATAAAATGCTTTTTGTTCGATATGGACGGCACCATTAATCTGGGCAATACGCTTATTCCCGGCATGGACGCGTTTTTTAAAAAGCTGCGCTCTTACGGCAGGGATTTTTACCTGGTTACCAACAATTCTTCCAAGGGGCACAGCCATTATGTGGAAAAAATGCGCCGTATGGGCATTGAGGTAACACACAAAAACGTTTTAATCAGCAGCGATGCCTTTGTGTATTATATGCAGCAGGTTAAGCCCGGCGCCAGTTTGTATGTGCTCGGCACCGATTTATTAAAGGAAACCATTATTAAAGGCGGCTTTAAGCTGACGACGCTGCTGGAAGAAAAAACGGATTTTGTGGTTGTCGGTTTTGATATGTCGCTTGATTATGAAAAGCTGGCCATAGCCTGCCGCTTGATTGACCGCGGCGTGCCTTATGTGGCTACGCATCCCGATGTGCGCTGCCCCATTGAAGGCGGCGAGTTTATACCAGACTGCGGTGCCATGATTAAGCTGATTGAAACGGCAACCGGCAAAAAGCCCATTGCCATTACCGGCAAACCCTACCACTACATGGTAGATGTTGTTATGGAACGCACCGGCTATAAAAAAGACGAAATTGCCATGGTTGGCGACCGCCTGAGCACCGACATTGCCTTCGGGCTGAATAACGGTATTTTATCCGTACTTGTTTTAACCGGCGAAGCCACGCTGGAGGATGTGGAAAAGGAAAACATCCACCCCGATATTATTCTGCCGCACGCGGCGGACATAGCCAAATATTTTTAAAAAAATTACCCTGCTTTGAGCAGGGTTTATTTTTATTCTGCCTCATTTTGTTGTATAATTAATTTAGGGAACTTATGCTAAACCTTAAGTTTTGGGAAAGGCAGTGAGAATTATGGATTTTAAAAAAGTTACCTTCTTAAAAGTTTACTCCGGTGAAGACGTTATTGTTGAAGATATGCCGCTTTTTAAGGCCGTTATTAAAGAGGCTATGCGCCTGAAGCTGGCAGGCGGCACGGTTACGCGCGGCATTGGCGGTTATGCTTCGGTTAAGCGCGGCATCGATTATAAAATCGGTTCGTTCTTTACGGGGCTGCCCAATATGCCGGTAACGGTAGAAATTGTAGATACACGCGAAAATATTGAAAAAATCCTGCCCTGGCTGGAAAAGAATGCCACCAAAGCACTGGTGCTGGTAGAAGAAAGCACCTGCCTTATTACCGATTATATGCGTGAAGAAGAAGCTAAAAAAGCCCAGGAGGCTAATAAATAAAACAACATCCCCGGAGGAAGATGCTGAATGAGAGAATTTTTTGATGTTGCCCTTATCGGCGGCGGTCCTGCCGCCGTTTTTGCTGCTTACGAGTTTTCGTTGAAGTACCCGGAATTAAAAGTGGTTATTCTGGAGGAAGGACACCCTATTGAGCAGCGCAAATGCCCGCTGGCGCAGAAAAAGGTAGACCACTGCCTGCGCTGCGTGCCCTGCGATATTATGCGCGGGTTCGGCGGCGCCGGTGCTTTTTCGGACGGCAAATATAATTTTACAACCGAGTTTGGCGGCTGGCTGAATGAATACCTGCCCCATAACGAAGTTATTGATTTGATTGACTACGTTGATGAGCTGAACTGCCGCCACGGTGCGCCTGGCGAATATTTCAGCACCAAAAACTGCACTATCGGCGCCAAAGCGCTGGGTTACGACCTGCACCTTTTAAATGCCAAGGTAAGGCATCTGGGTACGGAAAACAACCTTATTATAATGGAAAATATCTATAAGCATCTGCTGGAAAACGGCATTGAAATCCGCTGCAACAGCCACGTGGAAAAAATCCTCCGCGAAGGCGAAAGGTTTGTGCTACCGGTACGCGGCAAGGGCGAAATTGAATGTACTTATTTAATTGCTGCCCCCGGGCGCGCCGGTGCGGAATGGTTTACCGAGCAGTGCAAGGATTTGGGCCTGAGCTTTATTAATAACCAGGTGGATATCGGCGTGCGCGTGGAAGTGCCTGCGCAGGTGTTTAAGCACATTACCGATGAAGTGTACGAGGCCAAGCTTGTGTACCGCACCCAGCGCTACAACGATTTGGTGCGCACTTTCTGCATGAACCCCAACGGCTATGTTGTGGCCGAAAACACCGACGGTATTGTAACGGTTAACGGGCACAGCTACCGCGACCCGAAACTGCACAGCAACAACACCAACTTTGCGCTTTTGGTAAGCAACACCTTTACCGAACCGTTTACCGAACCGCACCAGTACGGCAAGCGCATTGCTTCCTTCAGCAATATGCTGGGCGGCGGCGTACTTTTGCAGCGCTTCGGCGATTTGATTAACGGACGCCGCACCAACGAGCGCCGTTTGAAAAAGAGCTTTACCAAACCTACTTTAAACGCAACCCCGGGCGATTTAAGCCTGGTACTGCCCAAACGCCAGCTTGACGATATTATTGAAATGATTTACGCGCTGGATAAAATTGCCCCCGGCATGGCCAATGCCGATACGCTTTTGTACGGCGTGGAAGTTAAGTTTTACAGTGCACGCCTTGAGCTGGACGGTAAACTGGAAACCAAAATACACAACCTGTTTGCCTGCGGCGACGGCGCAGGCATTACGCGCGGGCTTTCGCAGGCCAGTGCCAGCGGCGTGCATGTGGCAAGGCAGATTGGCGAACGCGCCAGAAGCGGCAAATAACTGAACGGGCGGGAAGATAGACATGGTAACACCGTTAATAAGCATGCTCGGAATTACCAAAAAATTTCCGGGCGTTATAGCCAACAATAAAATAGATTTAGAATTATATCCCGGCGAAGTGCATGCGCTGCTGGGCGAAAACGGCAGCGGCAAAAGTACGCTGATGAGCATTTTAACCGGGCTTTACCAGCCGACGGAAGGCAAAATACTGGTTGACGGCAAAGAAACGCAGTTTTCTTCGCCGGCGGACGCTATTTCAAGCGGCATCGGCATGGTGCACCAGCATTTTAAGCTGATTGAATCCTTCACCGTGGCGGAAAACATTGCCTTAAGCGATACGCACGGCAGCTTTAAGCTGGATATGGCACAGCTGGAGGCCGACATTGAAGAATTAAGCAGTTACTACGGCTTAAAAATAGACCCGCATGCCTTTGTATGGCAGCTTGGCGTGGGCGAAAAGCAGCGCGTGGAAATTCTGCGTATGCTGTACCACAAAAGCCGGGTGCTGATACTTGACGAACCTACGGCGGTGCTGACGCCGCAGGAAACGCGTGAGCTGTTTGCCAACCTGCGCAAAATGGCCGACAACGGCTGCGCGGTAGTGTTTATTTCGCACAAGCTGAACGAAGTTGAAGAACTGGCAGACCGCATTACTGTTTTGCGCGGCGGCGTTGTAAGCGGACGCATGGAAAAAAGCGAAATCAACCGCAACGCGCTGATACAAATGATGGTTGGGCGCGAGCTTAACACCAACTATCCGCATAAGCCTGCCGGTAGCGGCGACGTGGTTTTAAAACTGGAAAAAATCTCCGCCCTTGGCGATATGCACACGCTGGCGCTTGACAATGTAAGCTTTGAAATACGCGCGGGCGAAATTTACGGCATTGCCGGCGTAAGCGGCAACGGGCAGCGCGAGCTGGCGGAGGTTATTGCCGGTATGCGCCTTTCCATGGGCGGCAAAATGTATTACCGCGGGCAGGATTTTACCAATAAACCGCCGCGTGCCAAAATTGAAGCAGGCATCAGCTATGTGCCGGAGGACCGCCTTGGCACAGGCCTTGCGCCGAACTTAAACAGCGTTGAAAACATTATTTTAAAAGAATACAACGGGCGTTTTGCCGAAGGCTGGCGCATTAAATGGCAGGCAGCCGTAAGCGCCGCCAAACATATTGTTGAAGAATTTGACATTAAGCAGGGCAGCATTTACCAGCCGGTAAAAATGATGAGCGGCGGCAATATCCAGAAGCTGCTTTTGGGGCGCGAAATTGCAGCCAAACCGCAGCTGATGGTAGTGCTGTACCCCGTGCGCGGGCTGGATATCGGCGCGATTGAAGCCGTGCACAAGCTGCTTTTAAAACTTAAAGATGAAAATACGGCGATACTTCTGGTATCGGAAGAACTGGAAGAACTTGCAGCCCTGGCAGACCGCGTGGGCGTTATGTTTGCAGGTAAGCTGATGGGCGAATTTGCCGTGCAGGATATGGATATTGAAAAAATCGGCGCGCTGATGGCCGGTGTAACGGATAACGGAGGTGAGGGCAAATGAAGGTAGTTCTGGAAAAACGCCTGGAACAAAGCCTGAAAGCGCAAATCGGCCTGCCCGCACTTTCGGCGCTGATGGCACTGGTTTTTTGCGGCGTGTTTTTTGCCCTTACCGGCAAAGACCCGCTTCTGGTATATGAGAGCATGTTCAGCGGCGCGCTGGGCAACGACTACGGTCTTTCGGAAACTTTTGTAAAAATGATACCGATGGCGCTGTGCGCACTTGGCATTGCCGTTGCGTTCCGCATGCAGATTTGGAATATCGGCGCGGAAGGCCAGTTTTACATGGGCGCCTGCGCTGCAACCTGGGTGCCGCTTAATTTTCCCGATTTGCCTGCGGCAGTTATGCTGCCCGCAATGTTTATTTTGGGCGCGCTGGCAGGCGGCTTGTGGGGCCTTGTTGCGGGCTGGTTTAAAACAAAATGGCTGGTTAACGAACTTATCAGCACTTTAATGATGAACTACATTGCCATTTTGTGGGTGGATTATCTGGTATACGGCGACTGGCGCGACCCTAACGGGCTGAACTTTCCTTTAACGGCGGCGTTTCCGGATGCGGCAATGCTGCCGAGTTTCGGCGATTTGCGCGTACACGCCGGTATTTTTGTAGTGTTTATTGCGGCGGCAGTGTTTACGGTGCTGTTTAAAAGCTCGCGCTGGGGCTACGAAACAATGGTTATTGGCTCCAACCCGGCGGCGGCACGCTACGCCGGTATGGATATTGCCCGCAACGTGCTTATTGCCATGTTTATCAGCGGCGCGGTATGTGGGCTTGCAGGTATGGTGGAAGTTTCGGGCATTGTAGGTAAGCTGCAGCACGGTATCAGCCCGGGTTACGGCTACACTGCCATTATTATAGCGTGGCTGGCGCGTTTAAACCCGCCCGCCATTATTCTGGTATCTTTTCTGTTTGCAGTTATTCACGTGGGCGGCTTTATGCTGCAAACCATGGGCATTTCTGCAGCGGCGGCAACCATGCTGCAGGGTGCGGTGCTGTTTTTCGTGGTTGGCACGGAAATTTTTACCGGCTACAAACTGCGTATTGTGAAAGGCGGTGCTGAAAATGAGTGAAGATTTTATCGTTTCGTTGCTGGCTTCCGCCATCACCATGGGCACGCCTCTTTTATACGCCGCTTTGGGCGAGGTTATTTGCGAGCGCAGCGGTGTTATTAACCTCGGCGTTGAAGGCATGATGCTTATCGGCGCCTGCACCGGCTTTATTGCGGGCAACAGCTTCGGCAGCCCGTGGGCAGGCGTTGCGGCGGCTGTTGTTGCGGGTGCGCTTCTGGCGCTTATCCACGCGTTTTTAACCGTAACCCTGCGCGCCAACCAGGTTGTAAGCGGCCTTGCTGTAACCTTGTTCGGCACAGGGCTCAGCGGCTACCTGGGGCAGGATTACGTAGGCCAGCCTGCCGGTGCGGTATTCGGCAAAATTGCCGTGCCGCTTTTAAGCGATATTCCCATTATCGGCAGCATTCTGTTCAAGCAGGATGCGCTGGTGTATATAAGTTACTTTTTGGTGCCGCTTGCGGCGTGGTATTTTTATAAAACACGCAGCGGGCTGTTCCTGCGTGCCATGGGCGAAAACCCTGCGGCGGTAGATGCGGCGGGCATTAATGTTTTCGGCCTGCGCTATTTATATATTGTAGTTGGCGGTGCGCTGGCTGGCGTTGCCGGTGCGTACCTGTCGCTTGCCTATGCCCCCAGCTGGCTGGAGAACATGACGGCGGGACGCGGCTGGATTGCCGTTGCCCTTGTTATCTTTGCCCTGTGGGACCCCTGGCGTGCCATGGCAGGTTCGTATCTTTTCGGCGGCATCGACGCACTGGGCTTTAACTTGCAGGTGCTCGGCGTGCCGGTATCGGGCTTTATACTTAATATGCTGCCGTATATTTTTACGGTGCTGGTGCTTGTGCTGGTGTTAAAACGCCGCGGCGGACGCAGCGCATCCCCGCAGGCTCTGGGCCTTTCGTATGACCGTGAGGAAAGATAACCGTAAAAATTTGCCGCTTTGCAGGATTTTATTAAAAAAAGTAGAACATTTTAAAACATAAAAGATATGGCAAAAGCCATATCGGGAGGTGTGTAGTATGTTTAAAAAAATTCTGGTGCCTGTCGACGGTTCCGAAACGTCCTGGCGCGCACTTAATAATGCTTTGGAAATTGGCAGAAAATTTAACAGTGAAATTGTTGTAGTAAACGTTATTCAGCCGTACAATAACGCAGCTCTGCTGGCAGTACCGCTTGACCACAGCACTATCAGCCGCGGCAACAGCGAACTGGAACGCATCGGCGACAAAGTGCTTGAATACGCTAAAAACATCGTTGGCGATTATCCGCATGAAGTAAGCTACGATATGGAAGTTGGCCATCCTTCGGAACGCATTATCGCCCTTGCCAAAAAAGTTCAGGCAGATGCAATCGTTATCGGTTCCCGCGGCCTTTCCGGCATTGCCGAATTTTTCCTTGGCAGCGTCAGCAGCAAGGTTTCGCAGTATGCGGCTGTTCCTGTGCTGATTGTGAAATAAAGTGATACTATGCTGAAAAAATTGTTGGTAGCAATAGACGGTACTGAATATTCGTGGCGCGCGCTGGAATATGCCATCGGCATAGCCAAAATGGCGGAATCGGAGATGGTTGTTTTAACCGTTGCCCGCGAGGGCTTGCAGCATACGCCGCAGCTTCCGCTGGAGGGTGAACTGGCCGGTGATGTAAACGGGCCAGCTATGCAGGTAGGCAACGAAGTTCTGGGCGCTGCTAAGCATATAATCGATGAGCAGAACATTCCCTGTTCTTATGTGCTTGTTATCGGCAGCCGCCCTGCGCCGGAAATCATTAAGCAGTGCCGCAAGGAAAAATGCGATACCATTATCATAGGCACGCGCGGTTTCGGCGCTATTGAAGGCCTGTTTAAAAACAGCGTCAGCCATATAGTAATCGAAAATGCTTCCGTGCCTGTAATTGTAATAAAATAATAAGCGAAAGTAATACAAAAAAGACCTTGCCGTTAAGACAAGGTCTTTTTTCATCCCTTTTTAATTTAAAGTACTGAATTTCCTTCACCATGCCCGTGAGCCAAGCTCCGGATGCTTGCCCGGTGCAAGGTGCAGGCGTTTGGCAAGTTCCACCGCTTCTTCAAGCGGCAGGTCGCCGGCGCGCTCACCGTTTTTTTCAAATACGCAGTGCGGGTCTTCGCTGCCAACTTCGCCGCCGGGCAGGTAAATGTATTCTCTGTTGTCGTTGTCGGCAAGTATAATGCCGGCAAGTAACTGTTCCGCTAAAATTTTGCTCATTGCTGCTCCTTAAAACATGCGGCGTTTCCACAGCCAGTAGCCGGTAACCCCGGCAACCAGAAGCGAGGTGCCGCCTATTACAAGAAATCCGTACGGGCTGTCGGAAAGCGGCACGGGTACGTTCATACCCCATAAGCCGCCGATGGTGGTTGGTATGGCCAGTATAATCGTTACGGATGCCAGAAACTTCATTACAAGGTTCAGGTTGTTGCTGATGATGGAGGCGAATACTTCCATCATGCTGTTTAAAATGTGGCTGTACATTTCAACCATTTCGATAGCCTGCTTGTATTCGATGATAACGTCCTCCAGCAAATCCTCGTCTTCTTCATAAAGTTTGATGAGGTGTGCGCTCTGGTTGGTGGAGCGCAGGCGCAGCAGTTTTTCGGTTACAATGTAGTTGCTGCGCAGGGAGGTTGTAAAGTATGTTAAGGATTTCTGCAGGTCCAGCATGTTAAAAAGCTCGCTGTTTTCCATGGACTGGCGCAGGTGCTGTTCCAGTTCATCAGTGCGTTTGATAATAATGCGGATGTATTTCAGATATAATGTTGCCGATTTATAGAGTATCTGAAAGAGAAAACGCGTCTTTTTAAAGGTACTGAACATTTTATAGTTGTAGGAAGAAAAATCGGCGATAACGGCGTTAGGTTCCAGGCAGACGGTAACGATGTAATCTGCCGATACGATAATGCCGAGCGGCAGCGTGTCGTAATCTTTGTTGCTGCGCAGGACAGGGATGTCGATAAGGGTCAGTATCTGGTCATCTTCGGTTTCGATACGGGATTTTTCTTCATCGTCAAGCGCGGCGCTTAAAAAGTCCATCTGAATGCCGGTGGCGTCCGCCACTTCGTGCAGTTCTTCGGGTGAGGGACTGACGATGTCTATCCAGCAGCCTTTTTCCAGGCTGTCCAGTTCCAGTTCGTCCATGCCGTTATTGGTGCTTTTCATAATTCTGTACATTGGCGGTCCCTCCTTCCGTTTGCAATGTGAATTAAAGCCGCAGCGCGGGGCTGTAAATTTAATTCACTCTGCAATCTTTTAAATATTCGGCACAAAAGCGCAAAATCCTTGTTAAAGGCGTGTTTTAGTTAAATTTTTTACAAAATTTTAAACTGCAGGGGCAGAGTTTTTACTTTTCTTTAATAAAAATTGTTGATATAATATAACTAATTTTAAAAGCAGGAGGGTAGTATTGTAGCTTAGAGCGGATTTTTTGTGAAGAAAGGTAGTGCAGCAGGATGAATGTTCAGTTGATTATTGTTGTTGTGTATATTGCGCTTTTGTTCGCAATAAGTTTTTACGTTAAAAGCAGGGCGGATAAAGGCTCTGCGGAGTATCTTTTTGCAGGGCGCAAACTTGGCCCGGTGCTGATTGCCGTTAATATTACGGGGCTTGCCGTTGGTGCGGCTTCTACCGTTGGCGTTGCCGAAAACGCTTACAAGGTTGGCATGGCGGCAGGCTGGTACAACGCGGCGTGGAGTGCGGGCGCCATTATTATGGGCCTTGTGGCGGCAGGCAAGCTGCGTGCCATGAAGGTTTCCACCATTCCGGAATTTTTTGAAAAATATTACGATACCAAAGGCCGCGTTATCAGCGCGGTTGGGCTTGTAATTATCATGTCCGTTATTACGGCGCTTCAGTATCTCGCCGGCGGCGCAATTCTGGCTTCGCTTCTGCCCGAATATTTCTCGTTCCGCGGCGGCATGATTGTGAGCGCGGTGGTATTTATCGGCATTACGCTTATCGGCGGCTTGTGGTCGAGCGGTTTGTCCAATATCGTCAGCGTTGTTTTAATTTACGCGGGCATTTTATATTCCTGCGTGGCAGCGGTAGACCACAGCGGCGGGCTTGATGCCATTGCGGCACAGCTTCCGGCCGGGCTTGACTGGTTTGACCCGTTTGCAGGCATTCCGCTGGCCGTTATTATCGGCTGGTTTATTGTTATGATTACGCAGGCCATTACGGCGCAGGGCCCTGTGCAGATTGCCTGCGGCGCGCGTGACGCTAAAACCGCGCGCAACGGTTTTATTTTAGGCGGCCTTTTAATTTTCCCGGTAGGCTTTTTGTGCGCGCTTTTAGGCATTATCGGCAAGGTGCAGTTCCCGGAAATTTCGGCAACGCTGGCTTTGCCTAAAGTTGTTATGGCGCTTGACCCCATTGCCTCTGGCACAACGCTTGCGGCGCTGTGGGCAGCGGATGTATCTACCGCCTGCACAATTCTTTTGGGCGCAGGTACGCTGTTCAGCCAGGATATTTACAAACGCTTTATTAATCCGTCCGTAACGGACGACCGCTTTGTTAAAATTAACCGCCTGACTATTTTGGCGGTTGGCATTATAACCTTATGGTTTGCTTTTAATGCTGCCGGTATTTTAAAAACCATGGTGGCAGGGCTTTCGATGACTACGGCGCTGACCTGCGTATTTTTGTTTACGGTGTTTGCGCCCGGTTTGTGCCGCCGCAGCAGTGCGTTCTGGACCACTCTTGCAGGGCTTTTGGGTCTTGTGGTATGGGAATTTGTACCGGCACTGCATGTTTTGCAGCATGTAATTTATTTTGAATGGCTGCTGTGCATTATCGTGTTCCTTATTGTAGCCGTGTTTGATAAAACACCTATTAAAAAACCGGAAATGGTGGAGGAAGACTGACCATGGCAGAACAGAAACTGACGAGCATTGAAATAGGGCGTGCGGCACTGCGCATTGCCGTTACCGAAAACCGCGCGGAGGAGCAGCGCATTAAAGAGCAGCTGGCGGCAAAGGGCATCCGCAGCACGGCGGTAGATTTTGGCGGCGAATTTATGCCGAGCGTTGTTAAAATTGTGGAGCGTGCCGTTGTTGCGGCGCAGCGTCAGGGCATTGTTACGGAAACCCATGTCGGCGCGGGCGCTGTTGCAGGCGCTGCCCACGCTGCTTTGGAGCAGCTTGTGACGAAGGCGGCCGGCTTTAACGTGGGCGGCAAAATTGGCATTGCCCGCAGCGGCGAGCATTTGTGCGTTGCCATATATATGGCGGTGGGCGTGCTGAACCTTGACGAATTGTGCGTGGCGTTGGGGCACCGCTCACTGGCAAGTGAAGAATAAAGGAGCAGTATGAATATTATAGACATTATCGGGCCTGTAATGATTGGCCCTTCAAGTTCGCATACGGCGGGCGCGGTAAGGCTGGGGCTTTTAGCTGCCGGTATTCTGGGCGCGCCGCCCGTTAAAGCACAAATTGATTTGCACGGCAGTTTTGCGCATACTTACCGCGGGCATGGCACGGATGTGGCGCTTTTGGCCGGGCTTATGGGCTGGCTGCCTGATGACGCGCGTATTCCGCAGGCGCGTAAATATGCCGCGGAAGCAGGGCTGGAATATAATTTTGCCAAAGTAAACCTTGGTGATTTAACCCACCCCAATACAGCGCGCTTTACGCTGACGGCAAAAGACGGCAAAAGCTGCGAGGTTATCGGCTCATCCATCGGCGGCGGGCAGGTTAAGGTATCTGCCATTGACGGCGCGGAGGTTGAGCTGGACGGCAAGCTGCCTGCGCTGTTGGTATCGCATACCGACAAGCCCGGCGTGATTGCGCTTGTAAGCAGCACGCTGGCAAGTGCGTCCGTAAATATCGCAACCATGCGCGTGTTCCGCAAAAATAAAGGCGGGCTGGCAACCATGGTGCTTGAGTGCGACCAGAAAGTGCAGCCTGCGATAGTGCAGCTGCTTGCGGCGCTGCCGCCGATTGATACGGTGCGCTTTGTAGACAGCGTGCTTTGAGGTGAAAGATGGCAAACGACAAAATTTCATTAAATGCATTAATAGAAGAAGCAGAAGCGGCCAAACTGAGCCTGAACGCTTATTTGCTGCCGCAGAGCGCTGCTGAACTGGAAATTACGGAGGAAGAACTGCTTGCCAAAATGGCGCAGATGCTGAAAGTAATGGAAGAAGCCGCAGCCTACGGGCTGACGGGCGTGCGCTCGCACAGCGGCTTAACCGGCGGCAGTGCGCTTAAACTGCAAAACGCGGCAGCGCAGCCCGGTTTTAATAAACTTTTGGGCGCTCTTGCAACGGACGCCGTAACTTATGCCCTTGCCGTAAGCGAATGCAACGCTGCTATGGGCAGAATTGTGGCGGCTCCCACGGCCGGTGCGGCAGGCGTGCTTCCAGGCGTGCTGCTGGCTTTAAAAAAACACTGCAATTTAACGGAAGAACAGCTGGCACGTGCGCTTGTTGTGGCAGGGCAAATCGGGCTTGTAATTGCAGCCCGTGCCTCGCTTGCAGGTGCGGTTGGCGGCTGCCAGGCAGAATGCGGCAGTGCGGCGGCCATGGCGGCAGGCGCTGCTGTTGACGCTTTGGGCGGCACTCCTGCGCAGGCAGGTACTGCCGTAAGCATTGTTTTTAAAAACATGCTGGGGCTTGTGTGCGACCCTGTGGCAGGGCTTGTGGAAGTGCCCTGCATAAAACGCAACGGCGGTGCGGCAGTGCAGGCGCTTTTGGCGGCAGAAATGGCGCTGGCAGGCATTGGCAGCTTCATTCCGGCGGACGAAGCCATTGACGCAATGAAGTGGGTGGGCGATTCCATGCCCTGCGCGCTGCGCGAAACTGCTGACGGCGGCCTGGCGCAAACGCCTACGGCGCTGGCGTGGGCCAAAGCGTGGTTTGAACGCGAATAGCGGTAAAAAGCGGTTTTGTAAAATTAATGACATTTTATATTAAAAATTTTTACAAAAAATATTGACAGAACCTGTCTGCTATGATAGAATTACATTTGTCGCCAAGCGTATCTTGGTAAAATGGTGGCTGTGGTGAAGCGGTTAACACGGCGGATTGTGGCTCCGTTACGCGAGGGTTCGAATCCCTCCAGTCACCCCATATTTTTGGGGCGTAGCCAAGTCGGTAAGGCACGGGACTTTGACTCCCGCATGCGTTGGTTCGAGTCCAGCCGCCCCAGCCAAATAACGTGATCCACTAGCTCAGTCGGTAGAGCACCTGACTTTTAATCAGGGTGTCCCGCGTTCGAGTCGCGGGTGGATCACCATTTTTTTATCTGTTAAACGCTGTACCAATGCAGGTGCAGCGTTTTAGTGTTTTCTGTTGGAGCAACCAATCAGAGTGTATTGGGAGCAACGTGGGGAGAATAACTGGTAAAAATAATAACGCCGCGGCTTGTGTCACGGCGTTTCTTTCTGCTGTATTTTATTTTAGCCTTCCGTCCGGCGCTTTGCTTCTCTTTCTTTTTGCAGGGCTTCCTGCTGCTGTTTTTCACGCTTGCGTATATCGCGCAGGCAGCCGAAAAAAACATAAAGGCAAAAGCAGTTTATGCCCAAACCAACAGTTGCCACATACATACGCCCCGAAGGGTCCATACCCTGTGAACAGCTATAAAAAATCCAATTCCAAAGGCCCATAAAAAGAGCGAAAAAAATATATAAAAACGGGCGTGTAACTTTAGGGTCGTCTGTCTCATAAGTCCACCAGACGCCGTGCCCTTTGCGGTATTCCAAGCCGCCCGGCCCGTCATGCTCCACAAAGCCGTCTTTGGGCGTCTGGCGTACAACGCCTTTTTTACTGTAACTGCCGTTGGCGTTCTTTTTAAAGGAGGTAGTTTTTTCTTCCATAATTGCCTCCGCGGGTTTACTGTCATAATAGGTAACATAGATTTTAAGTTAATTACTTTAATTTTATTATATAGAACAGATTCTATTTTATCTATCAGACTTATGTAAAATTTAAATGTTGAAAAATTGAGCCGCTTAATATATAATAATAAAGTCAATTTAAATGCGGATGTGGCGGAATTGGCAGACGCACCAGACTTAGGATCTGGCGCCTTCGGCGTGCAGGTTCGACTCCTGTCATCCGCACCAGCATTCAACGTCCTGCTTTGGCAGGATGTTTTTTTATGCCCGTTTTACATTTTTACGCAAGAGTTTTATAATAAAATTATCCGTTATTTTTTATTGAGGGAGCAGATGGTTTATGTTAGGAACGATTGTAAATACCTGCACTATTTTAACAGGCAGCTTTGTGGGCAGCTTTTTAAGCCGCGGCATCAGCGAAAAATATAAAACAGCGCTGTTTGACGCTTTGGGGCTGGCAACAGTTGGGCTTGGCGCCAACGCCGTTGTACATAACCTGCCCAACAGCGAATACCCGGTGCTTTTTATTGCAAGCCTTGCCATTGGCACTATTATCGGCACAAGGCTTGATATTTGCGGGCGTTTTAACGCGCTGCTTGCGCACTGCAAGGGCGGCGGCAAGCTGGCGGAAGGGCTTTCTACGGCGATACTTCTGTTCTGTATCGGCACACTTTCCATTTTAGGGCCTATCGAAAGCCGCCTTAACGGCAACAATACTTACCTTTTTACCAATGCAACGCTTGATTTGGTATCTTCCATGATTTTTGCCTCTACTTACGGCTTTGGCATTGCCATTGCGGCGGCGGTGCTGTTTTGCTGGCAGGGCAGTATTTATCTGTTTGCCGGTGTTATTGCGCCGTATTTAACGCCGGGCATGATGACGGAAATTTCGCTTTTGGGCGGCATTTTCCTGCTGAGCAGCGGCGTGGGCATTTTGCAGCTGCGCGACTGCAAAACCTTAAATATGCTGCCTTCGCTTTTAGTGCCGCCGCTGTGGTTTACTATTGTAAGTTTTTTACAGTAATTTTAACAGAAAAATATATTATAATGTTACACTGTGTTGACGAATTAGCCGGAAATGTTTATAATTAGTATCATAATATTTGATATTTAATGAGAGGTGTTGTTTGAAGTGAGTACTACATACAGTGTTTATTTACCTAATTACAGCGTTGGGCCGGACTGCTACGAAGCAATTCCGTCCGTGACGGCAAGATATGGCAAAAAGGTTGTTATTATCGGCGGCAAAACCGCGCTGAGCAAAGCCCAGGATGCAATTCTTGCAGCTGTAAAAGGGCACCTTGATGTTACGGCTGTGCTTTGGTACGGCGGCAACTCTACCTATGAAAATGTTGATATGCTGATGAATACCAAAGAAGTTCAGGAAGCCGATATGGTATTTGCCGTTGGCGGCGGCCGTGCTGTTGACTGCTGCAAAACCATGGCGGACAAAATGGGCAAACCAGTTTTCACTTTCCCGACCATTGCCTCCAACTGCGCTGCCTGCACCGCTATCTGCGTTATGTATAAACAGGATGGCAGCCTTGCCGGTTACTATTATCCGAAACACTGCGCAGAACATACTTTTATTAACACCAAAATTATTGCCGAAGCTCCGGAAAAACTTTTGTGGGCCGGCATTGGCGATGCACTCAGCAAAGAATGCGAGGTTTTGATTGCCACCGAAGGCAAAAAACTTTTAAACACTCCGCTTTTGGGCCGCGCTTTGGCAGGTGCCTGCACAAAACCGCTGTTTGAATACGGCAAACAGGCTTTGGAAGACTGCAAAAACAATGTTGTTTCCGAAGCAATTCAGGAAGTTGCTCTGGACATCATCATGAGCACCGGCATTGTTTCCAACCTTACCACTACCGAAAACGATTACTATTATAATTCTTCGCTCGGTCACTGCTTCTACAACGCTTACACCGGCCTTGCCTGCGCAGAACGCCATATGCACGGCGAAGTGGTTTCCTTCGGTGTAATTGTGCTTTTAACCTGCGACAAGCAGTTTGAACTGCGCGACAAGATTGCAAAATTCAATAAGGAACTGGGCCTGCCTGTAACCTTAAAAGAACTGGAAGTTGACGAAGCCGGCCTTGAAAAAATCCTTGACCGCGCACCGGCAATTCTCGAATGGAAAAAGACTCCGTACGAAATGACCCGCGAAAAATTCAAACAGGCCATTTTGGATGCCGACGCTTACGGCAAAACCCTGTAATAACATATAAAACAAAAAATCCGCCTTTACGGGCGGATTTTTTTATGCCTTGGCAGATTTTACTGCCTTGTATTTTGTTTTTAAAGTGCCAGCCAGTTTACCTTATGCCCCTGCTGTGTAAGCATGAGCGTCAAATCTGCGCCGTTAAGCCAGATGGTGGCGGTGTTTGTTAAAAGCGGCACGCCGATAAGGCTTTCTTTAAAGGCTGCGTCAATAATAACCGGCACGCGTCCTTTTGCGTCATTTAACGCGCCGAGCGGCGTAACGGAACCGGGCGGCAGGTTCAGCATGGCGTCCAGTTCTTCCGCGGCAGCGAAGGTTAAGCGGCGGCTGCCAAGCTGTGTGCGCAGAGCTTTTAAATCCAGCTTTTTGTCCTTCGGTAAAGTTACCAGCCAAAAGTTCTGGTGTTTGTCGTCGCACAAAAACAGGGTGCGGGCAATCGCTTCCGGGTGGGGCAGCTTTAAGGCTTCGCCTTCTTCCACGGTGTAAATGGGCTGGTGTTCAGTAACTTCAAAAGCAATGCCTGCCGCGTTCAGCAGGCTGATAATTTCACTTCGTGCAGCAGCCATCAGATATGCCAGTTTTCAAAGTAGTTAATCTGCATGGCGGCGCGTACATCGTGCAGGGTTTCAGCTGCCGCTGCGCGCGCGGTTTCGCTGCCTTGTTTTAAAATCATTTTCACTTCGTCAAGGCGCTGTTCCCACATATGGCGGCGTTCGCGGATGGGGGCAAGCTCTGCCTGCATTACGTTGTTGAGGAATTTTTTAACTTTTACGTCGCCCAGGCCGCCGCGCTGGTAATGCGCTTTCAGTTCGTCAAGGTTTGCGTATTCCGGCAGAAATTCCGCAAAATGTTCGGGGCGGGAGAAAGCGTCCAGATAAATAAATACCGGGTTGCCTTCAACCTTGCCGGGGTCTTCAACGCGCACGTGGTTCGGGTCGGTAAACATCGACATAATTTTCTTTTTAATAACGTCCGCTTCGTCGCTGAGGTAAATGCAGTTGCCCAGCGATTTGCTCATTTTGGCCTTGCCGTCAATGCCGGGAAGGCGCAGGCAGGCTTTGTTGCTCGGCAGGATGATTTCCGGCTCGGTTAATGTTTCGCCGTAAACGCTGTTAAACTTGTTAACAATTTCCTTGCACTGTTCCAGCATCGGCAGCTGGTCCTCGCCGACAGGCACTGCCGTTGCGCGGAAGGCGGTAATATCGGCCGCCTGGCTGATGGGATATACAAAAAAGCCTACGGGAATGCTGGCTTCGAAATTGCGCATTTTAATTTCGGTTTTAACGGTCGGGTTGCGCTGCACGCGCGATACGGTTACAAGGTTCATATAATATGCGGTGAGCTCTGTAAGCTGCGGTACGGCAGACTGAATGAAAATGGTGGATTTTTCCGGGTCGATGCCGCAGGCAAGGTAATCAAGAGCTACTTCCAGCACGTTCTCGCGCACTTTTTCGGGGTGCTCGGCGTTATCGGTCAGCGCCTGAGCATCGGCAATCATAATAAATACCTTGTCAAACTGGCCGGAGTTTTGCAGTTCCACACGTTCTTTTAAAGAACCGGCGTAATGCCCAACGTGGAGCCTGCCGGTCGGGCGGTCGCCCGTTAAAATAATTTTCTGCATTTTCTTACCTCACAATCAAATAATATCGTAAAATCCGCCCTGGCGGAGATATAACTAATTTATATTATAACACAAATTTTGCTGTGTTAAAACAAAGCATATCTGCGCCGCAGCACGATTTTAGTTTTTAACTATTTTTGCTTGACGGTACAGTGAAAGAGTGGTATGCTTTAGTTACAAAAGCGATGAGTGGTTTATTCAATTAAACACCTCAAACAAAAAACCGGGAGTTGCAACTCCCGGTTTTTTTATTCCTTACAATCCTGCCTGTTCTACGCCGCTGAAAAGGTAGCCTAAGTGCGTGGTGCTGTTTAAAAGTACGGCGCGCCATACGCCTTCGTTATATTCCAGTACGTTAATGCAGGCGTTATCCTGCTTGATGTGCCAGAAATGGCTCATATCAAGCCCCAGCAAGTCGCAGATAATGGCTTTGTTGACGGCGTCGTGCGCGGCAACAAGAATTGTTTGGCCTTCGTATTTTTCTGCGTATTCGTCAAAAGCGGCACGGGCGCGTTTGCGTACGTCTTCCAGATTTTCACCGCCCGGCATCTGAACTTTGTGCGGCGCAGTATGCCATTTTTTAAATTCTTCGGGGTAATGCGCCTGTATTTCACAGGCCAGTTCGCCTTCCCACGCACCGTGGTTAATTTCCGTAAGGCGCTTGTCGCTGTGTACCGGCAAATGGTGTAAATCGGCGCAGGCCTTGCAGGTTAAAAACGAGCGTTTTAAAGGGCTTGAAATACATAAATCAAGATGTACGTTTTTTAACCCTTGCGCCAAAAGCCCTGCCTGCGCAAAGCCTTTTTCGCTCAGGCGGGTGTCTTCCTGCCCCTGGTAGCGTCCCTGTAAATTCCAGTTGGTTTCTCCGTGGCGTATTAAAATAATGCGTACCATATTATCCCTCGCAGTTTATAAGTTTCACGTCGATAATGCCTTCTATGCCGCGCAGTTTCAACATAATATCGTTAGGAATGTCGCCGCTGGTGGCAATGGCCATTAAGTTGGTGCCTTCAATGGCGGTGCTGCCTACCTGCATGCCGTTGATGTTGATGCCTGCGCTGCCGAGCACGGTGGCAATCTGCCCAATCATGTTGGGCTTGTCAAGGTGCGGTGCCAGCAGCAGGTAGCCTTCGGGCTTAAAGTCCAGGCGGAAGCGGTCAATCTGCACAATTTTGGCTTCTTTGCCTGCAAACAGGGTGCCGGTCAGCGTGTGTTCGCCTTTTTCGGTGGCAATTTTTACGTTAATGGCGGTGCTGAAGTAGCCTGTGCGGTGCGATTTTACGTCGCGCACCTGCAAATGGCGTTTTTTGGCAATGCCCGGCGCATTTACAAAGTTAACGCTGTCCTGCAAAATCGGGTTCAAAAGGCCTTTTAAAAAGGCGGTAGTCAGCGCCTGCGTTTCCGTTGCCGCAAGTTCGCCGGTGTATTCCAGTTCCACGGCTTTAATCGGCCCTTCGGCCAGATAAATGCCGATAGTGCCGAGGCGTTCTGCCAGTTTAAAGTACGGAGCGATAACGCTGGCAACGCTTTTGGGGATGGGCGCCATGTTAACAGCCGTCATAACAGGTCGGCCTTCCAGCGCGTCGATAACGCCGTAAGCAACGTCCACGGCAACGCCAATCTGCGCTTCAATGGTGCTGGCGCCAAGGTGCGGGGTCTGCACAACCTGCGGCATGCCGATAAAGGGGTTGTTTTCCGGCGTCAGCGGTTCTTCGGGGTATACATCAATGGCGGCACCGGCTACTTTACCGCTCTTTAAGGCTGCGGCAAGGGCTTCGGTATCCACGCAGCCGCCGCGGGCACAGTTTACAATACGCACGCCGTCTTTCATTTTGGCAATGGCTTCGGCGTTTATAATGTTGTGAGTTTCTTTCGTCAGCGGGGTGTGAATGGTGATATAGTCGGATTTGGCCAGCAGTTCTTCAAACGGAACGAGCTCCACGCCAACCTGCTGCGCGCGTTCTTCAGTAATATACGGGTCGTAGCCGATGGTGGTCATTTCCATGGCCTGCATGCGCAGGGCAACGCGGCTGCCTATACGCCCAACGCCGATAATACCGAGTGTTTTGCCCTGCACCTGAATACCGTCAAAGCTCTTTCTGTCCCATTTGCCGGCCTGAATGGAAGCGTGCGCCTGCGGAATGTGGCGCGTCATGGACATCATCATGGCAACGGTGTGTTCCGTGGCGGCAATTGTGTTGCCTTCCGGCGCGTTAAGCACTACAATGCCGCGTGCCGTTGCGGCGGGAATGTCGATATTATCAACGCCGACGCCTGCGCGGCCGATAACCTTTAAGTTTTTGGCGGCGTCGATAACCTGTTTGGTAACCTGCGTCTGGCTGCGGGTTACAAGGCCGTCATATTCGCCGATGCACGCCAGAAGTTCTTCCGTGGGCATATTGGTTTTCACGTCTACATCAAAATGTTCGCGCAGCAGGGCCACGCCTTTTTCGCTTACGTCATCGCTTACAAGTATTCTCATCATTCATTCCTCCGTTTATTCGTGTTTTGCCTGGTATTCTTTCATAAAATCCGCAATGGCGCGGCAGGCTTCGGGTGTTACGGCGTTGTAGGCCGATATGCGGCAGCCGCCTACAAGGCGGTGCCCGCCAATGCCTATGAACCCTCGCTTTTTGCCTTCGGCGATAAAGTCTTTTTCCAGTTCCTGCGTGGGCAGGTTAAAGGTAATGTTCATCAGGCTGCGGCTGTTTTTTTCGGCGTGTCCGCGGTAAAAGCCACGGCTAGCGTCGATAACGTCATAAATAAGCTGCGCCTTTTCGCGGTTGCGTGCGGCAATGGCCTTTACGCCGCCCTGCGCTTTAATCCAGTGCAGGGTTTTGTTAACCATGTAAATGGCAAATACCGGCGGGGTGTTGTACAGCGAATCGTTACCTGCGTAGTTTTGGTAGCTCAGCATCGGCGGCAGATCCGCACGGGCGGTTTCTAAAAACGACTTTTTGACAATTACAATTACCACTCCGGCAGGGCCAAGGTTTTTCTGCGCCCCGGCGTAGATAAGGCTGAACTTTTTTACATCTACCGGGCGGGAGAGGATGTCGCTCGACATATCGCAGATAACCGGAACGTTGACATCGGGGAAGTCCTGCCATTCCGTACCGTAAATGGTGTTGTTGGCGGTTATGTGCAGGTATGAGGTATCCGGTTTAAGCTCCAGCCTTTGCGGAATATAGCTGTGGTTTTTATCTGCGCTTGTGCAGGCTTCGTAGGCTTCGCCGAAGCGTTTGGCTTCCGCCATGGCTTTTTTGGCCCATACGCCGGTGTTGGCATAGGCAGCGCGCTTGTTGGTAAAAAAGTTGGCCGCCGTCATTAAAAACTGCAGGCTGCCGCCGCCCTGTATAAATAAAATTTCGTAATCATCGGGAACTCCCATCAGCTGGCGCAAAAGCGCTTTGGTTTCCGCGTGCATGGCTGCGTATTCCGGGCTGCGGTGGCTCATTTCAATAATGCTCATGCCGGTGTTTTTATAGTTTAAAAATTCTGCCTGGGCTTCCTGCAAAACTTCCAGCGGCATGGCCGAAGGCCCGGCGTTAAAGTTATAAACTCTGTCCATAATATCCCTCCAAAATAAAAATAGAGAAGCCATCCTTGGGACGAGCTTCTCTTTCTCGTGGTGCCACCCAAATTCAGCGCGCAGGCAAACGGCAAAGTGCTGGTAAAAAATAAAACCCCCATCCCACATGGGACGAGAGTTACCCGCGTTGCCACCCAAATTGCCTTACGGCCATCTTTAGTAACGCTGTATCGGGCGCTGCCCGGCGGATTCGTCACCCGCATCTCCGGAGCGGAACTTGCTGCACGCTGCTGCCGCCTCGCATCTTCCGGCGGCTTTCTGAAAGCATTGTTGCTGCTTTTTCTCCATCATCGTGTTGCTGTTATTAATTTATAGGGCTATTATAGCAGGTTTGGGGGGCTTGTCAACAAAATAACGGCAAAAAATAAAATTTAAAATAAAACGCGGCAAATCTGTAACGCAGTTTACAAAATACAAGCCGCCGGCTTAATAAGGCAGGTTTATAAATAAACTGAACTTATTTAATTAATAAGTATAACTTATAAATAAGCACGGACAATAAAAAAGCCCGGCTGTAAATGCCGGGCGGGTGAAGCTTGTTATTATTTTGTTTCTGCGCCTTCAAGCTGCGGTGCTGCTGCGTCTTCAAGGCCGCCTACGTTGCCGCGCAGTACGGCGCCGGTTTCAACGGTGAGCTTTTCACAGCGCACATCGCCAGTAATAACGCTGCTGGCAAGCACTTCCAGCGTGCCCTTGGCAACAATGTTGCCTTCAATTTTGCCTGCAACCGTTACATTGGCGCCAAAAATATTGGCTTTAATATTGCCGGTTTCACCAACAACAACATCGCTTTCCGAAAACACAATGCCGCTGAAGGTGCCGTCGATACGGATAGAACCCTGCGCGGTAATGTTGCCGGTAATCTGCGTGTTTTTGCCGATATAGGCTTCAAAATTATCTACCGCCACTTTAGGCAGGGCGGAATTTGTTTTTGCATTATTATTGTTTGAAGAACCAAACATTGTCTTGCTCCTTTAAAACTATCTGATTAATTTAAGCGGGTCGGAATCCTGGCCGTTAATGATAACTTCGTAATGCAGGTGCGGGCCGGTGCTGTAACCGCTGCTGCCCACATAACCGATAACGTCGCCTTTTTCCACATACTGGCCGGAAGAAACTTCAATGGACGACATATGCCCGTAAGCAGTTTCGTAACCGTAGCCGTGGCTGATTTTTACATAACGGCCGTAACCGCTGTACCAGCCTGCGTATTCCACATAACCGGTTGCGCCTGCGTAAACCGGCGCACCGTAGTCGTTGCCGATATCAATGCCGGGGTGGTAATCGTAGCCGGTGCCGCTGAACGGGTTGGCTCTGCCGCCGAAGCGGGAAGTAATTTCACCGCCGGCCGTAGGCCAGATGTCCGGAGTAGCGTCTAGCTTTGCGTTGCGTTCATGAAGCTGTGCCAGCAAATCGCCGAGCACTGCTTTTTTCTGCTGCATTTCTGTCTGCAGGTTTTTAGCCTGGGCTGCGGTAACATCAATCATTTTAATGTCCGCCGGTGCGGAAGGGCCGCCTTTGCCCATGTACTGGCTGCGGTCAATGCCGCCGCGGGAAGGCTGCTGGCTTACATTATTGCCAAGGGCTTTGCGCACTTCGTTTTCCAGTGCGGAAAGTTCAGCCATATCCTTCTGCATTTTTTCGTTTTCTTTCTGCAGTTCGGCCAGCTTCTGGTCCTGCGCTGCTTTATCGTTGCGGTAAGCTATAAGTTCGTTCTGTTCCTGGTGTGCCTGGTAAACAACCATGGAAGATTTTGCTGCAATGCCAATGCCTGCCAGAAGCAGGATGCCGCAGAAAATGCCGATTTTTTTCAGCAGGCTTGCGCGGAAGCTGAAGCTTTTCGGTTCTTTGCCGCGGTGGGGAATGAACATAATCGTATATTCGTTATCGACTTTACGCTGCTGTCGTTTTAACGGTTCCATGCATAAACTACTCCTAACTGATAAAACTTTATTCTGTCCGCTTTTACACAAGTACTATTATATTTTCTCACAAATCGCCTTAAAAAACAACCAAAAAGCCGTAAAAAAATGTGAAATCTTGCTAATTTAACATAATTTGCTGCTAAAACGGCATAAATTGATGTTATGTAGGCTGTGAGGGCATAATAGTTTACACGGTGAAGAACTAACGGCAATAGTTATAAAATACATATAAACAGTTAATTAATATACATTTTTTATCAGTAAGGGCAGCGCTGCTCTCTTTTTTTATTTTGTGCATGAAGGGGTGGAGTTTACTGCTTGCGGCACTATCTCTGCTTGGAGATAGTGCCTGTTTTGCGTGGGCATTTTAGGTTTTACTTCTTACGTACGGTAGTACTTAGGGAACAAGGTATAATTATAATAATAAACCTGCGGTTTATTGGGAACAAGGTAAGAACGTAATACGGCAAAGAAAAGATAAAGAGAAAAAACAAGAAAAAAGAGAAAAGAAAAGAAACTCACCCATATAAACGGCAAAACAGGGGCAAAAATTAACCATGCGCAAAAAAATTAAGCAAAAAATTTTGAAGCGGCAAAAAATAAATTTTGCGCGCAGGTAAATTTTAGCGGCGCAAAATCCGTTTATATGGGTGTAAGGGGTTTGCAAAATAAAAAACCGCTGCCGTAAAAAGCAGCGGTTAATGGGTTTAAATATCAGGCATAAGCCTATGGGTTTAGAAGGTTACCGGCTTGCCGTAATATGCGCAGGTTAAAACCTTAAGCATGGCTTCGTCGTCAATCGGGCGCGGGTTGGCAAGGGTGCAGGGGTCAAGCACAGCGTTGTGGGCTATTGCTTCTGCATTTTCTTTAAACAGTTCTTCGCTTACGCCGTTAGCCTGATAGGTCTGTTCAATGCCAAGTTCTTTGTTTAATGCGCAGATGGCTTTAACAAGCGAATCGGTAAGCTGCTTGTCGGTGCCGCCGGGCAGGCCCAGGTAGCGTGCAACTGCTGCATAGCGGTTCATACATACGCGGGAGTTGTACTGGATAACGGACGGTAAAAGAATTGCGTTGCAGCAGCCGTGCGGAATGTGGAATACTGCACCGGTTTTGTGTGCCAGGCTGTGGGCAATGCCCAAAAGCGCGTTGCTGAACGCCATGCCTGCGAGGCACTGGGCAATGTGCATTTTGCCGCGTGCTTCTTTATCGCCGTGGTAACTGTCAAGAAGGCTGTCGAAAATATCGCCGATGGCTTTCAGTGCCAGAGCGTCCGAAAAATCGCTGCGCGCAGTGGCAACATAGGCTTCCAGTGCGTGGGTTAAAGCGTCCATGCCGGTGTGTGCGGTAAGCTTGGGCGGCATGGTCAGCGGAATGTCGGTATCAAGCACGGCAATATCCGGGGTAATTTCAAAATCGGCCAGCGGATATTTAATGCCGCTGGAGTAATCGGTAATAACGGAAAAGGCAGTTACTTCCGAAGCGGTGCCGCTGGTGGACGGAATGGCTACGAAAATTGCCTTATTGCGCAGCTTGGGCATGGTGAACGGTGTTTTAATGTCCTCGAAGGTTTTATCGGGGTGTTCGTAAAATACCCACATGGCTTTGGCTGCGTCGATAGGGGAGCCGCCGCCGATAGCAACGATAACGTCCGGCTCAAATTCGCGCATGGCCTGTGCGCCTTTCATAACTGTTTCTATGGAAGGATCGGGTTCGATGCCTTCAAATAAAGCGGTTTCCAGTCCGGCAGCTTTCAAAACCTCCTCGGTTTTCTGCAAAAAGCCGCCGCGGCGCATGGAACTGCCGCCGGTGAAAATCATGGCTTTTTTGTGGCCTGCCAAAACCTTCAATTCATCAAGGGCGCCCGGCCCATAGTAAATATCGCGTGGTAAAGTAAAGCGTGACATGTAATCGCCTCCTGTTTTCTTAACTGCCTTTATTATAACACATAATGGTTAGCTTTAGTTGACTTTTCTGTGAAAAATTAAAAATTATTATTAAATAAATTTATAAACTAATTTTGAAAATTAACATAAAACGGTAGAGTATTGTGCCGATTTACTGTATAATAGAAATATTAACAGTAAAGGAAGTGATTTTTTGGCAACACAAATGCAGCTTGCCCGAAAAGGCATTATTACCGAAGCAATGAAGCAGGTGGCAGCCTACGAAGGCGTGACGGAAGAATTTATCCGCAAGGGCGTGGCCGAAGGCACTATTGCCATACCGCTTAATATAAACCATAAAAACGTAACCCCGCGCGGCGTTGGGCAGGGGCTGAGCGTTAAGGTCAACGCCAATATCGGCACCTCCAGCAGCTATCCCGATCCGGAGCCGGAGCTTGAAAAGCTGGCGGCAGCGATTGAAGCAGGCGCCGACAGCGTGATGGATTTATCGACCGGCGACAATATCGACGCTTCGCGCAGGGCCATTATCGGCGCCAGCACGGTTATGGTTGGCACGGTGCCTATTTACCAGGCAACGGTGGAAACCATAAAAAAACGCGGCGCCGTTGTGGAAATGACCAAAGAAGATTTGTTTGAAGTTATCCGCCAGCAGGCGGCAGACGGCGCAGACTTTATGACGATACACTGCGGCATTAACAAAAACGTGCTTGACATGCTGACCGGCGAAGGGCGTGTGATGGACGTTGTAAGCCGCGGCGGCAGCTTTATTACAGGCTGGATGCTGCACAACGGCAAAGAAAACCCGCTGTATGAATACTATGACGAGATTTTGGACATTTGCGCCGAGTATGACGTTACCATTAGTTTGGGCGACGGTTTGCGCCCCGGGTGCCTGGCCGACGCAAGCGACCGCGCGCAATTGCAGGAGCTTTTGAACCTTGGCGAACTGACGCAGCGCGCATGGGCAAAAGGCGTGCAGGTAATGGTGGAAGGGCCGGGACACGTGCCTTACAACCAGATTGCCGCCAACATGCAGCTGCAGAAACGCGTGTGCCACGGTGCGCCTTTTTATGTGCTGGGGCCTCTCGTTACGGACGTTGCGCCGGGGTATGACCATATTACCTCCGCTATCGGCGGCACGCTGGCAGCTATGAGCGGCGCGGACTTTTTGTGTTATGTAACGCCTGCCGAGCATTTGGGCCTGCCCGATATTAACGATGTGCGCGAAGGCGTAATTGCAGCGCGTATTGCAGGGCACGCGGCCGATGTTGCCAAAGGCTTGCCCAAAGCCGTAGAGTGGGATTTGGAAATGGCGAAAGCGCGCAAAAACCTGGACTGGAAAAAACAGATTGAACTTGCCATAGACCCGGTTAAAGCGCAGGCTTACCGCGATAAAAAGAACAAAGCCGACGACGAAGCATGTTCAATGTGCGGCGATTACTGCGCCGTGAAAATTGTTGGCGAATACCTTGATAAATGCAAAGGATGCAGAAAATAAGTTTATAATAAAACATGGCAGGCTTTTTGCTGTGAGGCTTTAGAAAAACGATATTATTGAAAGCCTTATCTATTTGCTTTTTAAATTAAGCCGTGCTATAATGAAAGCACGAAATGGGATTGATGTAGACATTTTGGCACATCAAAAGAAAAAACCGGGAGCGGCAACTCCCGGTTTTTTTTATATAATTTTAAACTATTTATTTTTTATAGGTTTCGTGCGGCTGCAATAAATCGTTATTGCTGAACGCACTGACGGGCTTTAACGTCTGCGGTGCCTCGGTATGATTCTTCAGGCGTTTGCTGTACCAGCATACGTCCAGCCAGCGGCCGTGCTTAAACCCGGCAAGTTTGTGCGTGCCGGCATCCTCAAAGCCCATACGCTTATGAAAGTTTAAACTATTTTGGTTAATTGCCGTTATGCAGGCGTAGGCGTTATAGTAGCCCTGCTTTTTTAAAATATCAAGCAGTGCGGCATACAGGCACTCGCCGATATTTTGCCCGCAAAAGGCAGCGTCCACATAAACGGACAGGTCTACCGTGTAATCATACGCCACGCGCTCATTATAGGCGGAAGCGTAAGCGTAGCCGAGAACTTTGCCTTCGCGCTCGTACACAAGGTACGGGTAGCGGCTGCTGATTGTTTCAACGCGCGCGGCAAAATCCTCAGGTGTCGGTACTTCGTATTCAAACGAGATAACGGTATCTGTAATATACGGTGCGTAAATTTCTAAAATGCGTGCGGCGTCCTGAGAACGGACGAAACGGATTAAATCTTTCATTTCTTGTTCCTATCTTTTAAAATGCGGCGCAGAATGGCAAACATAACTTCGGCGGCGTCATCCTGCATTTTAAAGGAAAGGCTCTGCCCGTCATTCTGGTGCGCTTCGATAATATTGGTAGAAAGGTCGGCTGTTTTTAAATCGTCCAGACGGATTTGCTTGGCCAGTTTTTTACTTAAATAAATAATTCGGCTGTTGGTTAAGAACAAATACCCGGCGTCGATAATTACGGCAGTTTCTTCCATAACCTGCGGGTGCTCGATATGTTCGCCCTTAAAGGAGATGGTTTCGTCGATGCGCAGTTTGCGCGTCAGCTGGTAGTAGTTGTCCTCTTTGGCAACGGTTTTAACTTCGCACAAAGCGGCCTGCCCTGCGGCGTGGCAAATTTCGCCTTCTTCCAGCGGAAAATCTACCTTAACATTGCCCAAAGGCGCGTTTTCGGCGTTCCATAAATAGCGGTATTTGGTTAAAGCGTTGTCGATATTGGCTTTAAATTCGTAGGGAATATCCAGTTTGGCGCACATATCGCGCAGCTGCTGCTCGTCCTCAGGCGCAAAGCGTTTGGCGTCGGCAATGCGGTCAAACTCGCTGTTAAAGTAATCGTTAAAAACCTGCTTGCGGAAGTCGAAGCCGTCTTCATAATCATAGCCGAACAGCTCGTTAATGGCGGCGATGGTAAGGTTTTCCTCGCCGGTTACAAGTCCGCGGCAGCGCGAAAAATAGGCGGATTTTTTAGCGCCGTTATCGGCAAGGCGGCACAAGTTTTCGGGAATTTCCAAAATTTCCGCCATATGGGCGCGGTCATTTAAGATAGGGTCATCCTTGCCCTGCGCGCTTGAAAAAGCGTTGTCGGCAACCTTGCGGTAAATGGCGCTGCGCTGGTCCATGTTGGTGTCGCTGAATTTGCAGCCCCACTTTTTAAAAATGGCAGCGGCTGCGTCCTTTGTCAGTTCCTGCGCGCTTTTGGCTTCGGTTAAAATATTATTTATTTCTGCAAAGGCGTTCTGCTGGGGCTTGGAGCCAAACAGCCTGCCCATAAAACCCTGTTCTTCCAGTTCCTGCTTTTTAAATCCTTTCACGGTCACACATCCTTATTAATGTAATAAATTAATTATACAATATCCGCGGTTATGCCGCAATAAGCGGTTTAAAACGCGGAGTTTACACAAATGTCACAACTAATATTTAGGATATGTTAAAATGTTAATATAGGATATTATCGTGCGGAGATGATATAGATGAATATTTTTGAGGACCGCGGCGGCGGCAAACTGCACTGGAAGCTTAATTTGTATGTTTTATGGGTGTGCGTGTTTTTCACCTGTGCAAGCTATACCATGTGCGTGCCGTTTTTGCCGGTATATCTTTTGCAGCATTTGGGTGTAGCCCAGGCTGATGTCAATTCGTGGACGGGCCTTATTTATTCCGTTACATTTTTTACGGCGGCCATTATGGCGCCTTACTGGGGTGCCCATGCCGACCGTATCGGCCAGCGCCTGATGGCAATACGTGCGGGGTTCGGCCTTGCCGTAACCTATGCCTTGATGGGCATGTGCCAGAGTCCGGAACAGCTTTTTGGCGTGCGCCTTTTGGCCGGCCTTGTAAGCGGCTTTGTGCCGGCGTCGCTGTCGCTGGTTTCTTCAACCCTGCCTGCCGTTAAAATGGGCTGGGGCATGGGGCTTATGCAGACGGCCGTTGCCTCCGGCAGCATCCTCGGGCCGATGCTCGGCGGTTATGTAAGCGCCTGGTTCGGCATGCGCATGTCGTTTTATATCGCGGCGGGGGCGCTGTTTGTTGCAACCATTATGGTTATTGCCTTTGTGCGCGATGTGGAGCACGAAAAGGGCGAAGGCAAAGTTATTCATATCTGGGCGGATTTAAAGGCATCACTGCAAAATAAAGGGCTGCTGTTTGTAATGAGCATGTTCTTTTTGGTGCAGGTATGCGTAATGATTGTGCAGCCGTTGATTACCATGTATGTATCGTACCTGTTGGGCGGCGTTGTTAACGACGATGTTGTTAAAACTGCGGGCATTATCTTCTCGCTGGCGGGCATTGCCGGTATTATCGCCGGGCCGTACTGGGGCAGCCGCGGGCAGAAGCGCGGTTACACCAAAACGCTGTTTATGGTGTTTATCTGCGCGGGCGCAATAAATATGTGCCAGTTCTTTGTGCACAACATCTGGCAGTATGCGGCGGTAACCTTTATTTACGGCCTGTTCCTCGCAGGTGCGGTGCCTAATATTAACGCCCGCCTGGTTGAAGTTACCGACACTTCCGTGCGCGGCAAGGCCTTTGGGCTTGTAACCAGCGCGCAGCAGTTCGGCGGCGTGGTTGGCCCGCTTTTAGGCGGCTTTTTGGGCGGCTTTTTGCCGACGCGCCTGATACTTGTTTTAACGGGCGTAATTTTGGTATGCGCCGGTGTTTACACTTATTTAACCAAAGTGCGCGGCGTGCCGCAGAAGGCCTGAATGCAGGTATGTGGCAAATTTAAACATACAAACTGTTAAAAACTGAACAGTTTGTGAAAGCTTTAAAATTAAGGGGGCAAAACCCCTGATTCAGCTTGACAAATTTTGTATACAATATACAATAAAGCTGTAAGCAGCATAAAAGGGGGAATTTTACAATGCTTATTAAAAAATTTGAAGGCAATTCGCCGAAAATTGACCCGAAGGCTTTTGTGGCCGAAACCGCAGTAGTTATCGGCAAAGCAGAACTGAAAGAATACAGCAGCGTATGGTATAACGTAACCATCCGCGGCGATGTTAATGAAATTAAAGTTGGCAGATATACCAATGTTCAGGATAACAGCGTGCTGCACGTTTCCGACAGCCATGCCTGCATTCTGGGCGACTATGTAACCGTAGGCCACTGCGCGCTTCTGCACGCCTGCACGGTTGAAGACCATGTGCTCATCGGCATGCACTCCACCGTTTTGGACGGCGCTGTTATCGGCAAAGGCTCCATTGTGGCAGCCGGCGCGGTTGTAACCAAAAACACCATCGTTCCGCCGTACTCCCTGGTAGCAGGCGTACCGGCAAAAGTTATTAAAAAACTGCCGGAAAACACCGACGCAACCCATGCACAGGCCGTTAAATACGAAAACCTGTGGACCCGCCGTTACAACGAACTTCCCGATGGCGGCGGCGAAGAATACCATGGCGAAAAAATTGTATAATTAATTTACAGCTAAAAAGGTACGGTTTTTGCCGTGCCTTTTTTGTTTAACAAACGTTATTGTATACACTGCCTTTAAATTTACAAACCCTTGTAAATAGTGTATACTAATTATATATGCACTTTGCATATCCTCACATAATTCAGCAGTTATAACGATGAGAAAGAAGGGAACCACATGACAAAAATGAAAACCATGGACGGTAATACCGCTGCGGCTTATATATCCTATGCGTTTACCGACGTGGCAGCTATTTACCCCATTACACCGTCTTCGCCTATGGCGGAAGTTGTTGATGAATGGGCGGCCCAGGGCAAGAAAAACCTGTTCGGGCAGACTGTAAAGGTTCAGGAAATGCAGTCCGAGGCAGGCGCTTCCGGCGCTGTACACGGTTCTTTGCAGGGCGGTGCCCTTACTACCACTTATACAGCTTCTCAGGGCCTTCTTTTAATGATTCCTAATATGTATAAAATGGCCGGTGAACTTTTGCCGGCAGTGTTCCATGTATCCGCACGTGCGCTGGCAACCAGCAGCCTTTCCATTTTCGGCGACCATCAGGACGTTATGGCAGCACGCCAGACCGGTTTTGCCCTGCTTGCCGAAGGCAGCGTGCAGGAAGTTATGGACCTCGGCGGCGTGGCACATTTATCTGCAATTAAAGGCCGCGTGCCGTTTTTGAATTTCTTTGACGGTTTCCGTACCTCGCACGAAATTCAGAAAATTGAACTGATGGATTACGATAAACTGGCAGGCCTTCTGGATTGGGAAGCTTTGGCAGAGTTCCGCAAACGCGCGCTGAACCCTGATAACCCTGTTATCCGCGGTACGGCGCAGAACCCGGATATTTACTTCCAGACCCGCGAAGCAGTTAACAGCTATTACACCGCGCTGCCGGAAATTGTTGAAAACTACATGAACGAAATCAACAAAATTACCGGCCGCAACTATGGCCTGTTTAACTACTACGGCGCACCGGATGCCGAAAACATCATTATTGCCATGGGCAGCGCCTGCGAAACCATTCAGACTGTTGCCGAAAAACTGAACGCCGAAGGCAAAAAGGTTGGCTTACTCGCCGTTCACCTGTACCGTCCGTTCAGCGTTAAGCATTTTATGGCGGCAATTCCGGAAACCGTTAAACGCATTGCCGTGCTTGACCGCACCAAAGAGCCGGGCGCATTTGGCGAACCGCTGTACATGGATGTGCGCGGCGCGTTCTATGACGCAGGCCGCAATCCGCTGATTATCGGCGGCCGCTACGGCCTTGGCAGCAAGGATTTGACCCCGACCGACATTCTGGCCGTTTACGAAAACCTTGAAGCCGAAAACCCGAAAAACAACTTTACCATCAGCATTGTTGACGACGTTACCAATACTTCTCTGGCAGCCAGCCACGAAATTGACGTTACCGGCGAAGGCACCAAGAGCTGCAAGTTCTGGGGCCTCGGCAGCGACGGCACCGTTGGCGCCAACAAGAGCGCAATTAAAATTATCGGCGATTACACCGATATGTACGCTCAGGGCTATTTTTCCTACGATTCCAAAAAATCCGGCGGCATTACCGTTTCGCACCTGCGTTTCGGCAAAGAGCCCATCCGCGCTCCGTACCTTATCAACGCTGCGGATTTTGTAGCCGTACACAACCAGTCCTACGTTGATAAATACGATGTTACCGCAGGGCTGAAAAAAGGCGGCACCTTCCTTCTTAACTGCAACTGGAGCGCAGAAGAACTGGAAAAACATCTGCCCGGGCAGATTAAACGCTATATTGCCAAAAACGATATTAACTTCTATATTATTGACGCTGTAAAAATTGCACAGCAAATCGGCCTCGGCGGACGCATTAACATGATTATGCAGTCGGCGTTCTTTAAACTGGCCGACATTATTCCGCTGGAGGATGCTGTTAAATACCTGAAGGAAGCGGTTGAGCACAGCTACGGCCTGAAGGGCAAAGACGTTGTTGACATGAACAACGCCGCTATCGACATGGGCGTTAACGCCGTTGTAAAAGTTGACGTTCCCGCAGCCTGGGCTGACGCTGCCGATACCGAAGCAGCTGCAAAATCCGGCAATGATTTCATCGACAACATTCTTGTGCCGATGAACCGCATGGAAGGCGACAAACTTCCTGTAAGCGCGTTTAAAGACCACGAGGACGGCACTTTCCCGAGCGGCACCGCTGCTTACGAAAAACGCGGCATTGCCATCAACGTTCCGGAATGGCAGATGGAAAAATGCATTCAGTGCAACCAGTGCGCGTTTGTATGCCCGCACGCTGTTATCCGCCCCGTGCTGATGACCGAAGAAGAAGCTGCGAACGCTCCTGAAGGCATGCTCAGCAAGGACGCTATCGGCGCTAAAGGCTTGAAATTCCATATGGCAGTATCTCCGCTGGACTGCACCGGCTGCGGCAACTGTGCTCAGGTTTGCCCGGCTAAGGAAAAAGCCCTGGTAATGAAACCTTTGGAAACCCAGCTTGCCAAAACTGAAAACTGGGATTACGCAATGAAGAAAGTTGCGCCCAAACCGAACCCGATGAATAAAAACACCGTTAAAGGCGTGCAGTTTGAACAGCCGCTGTTTGAGTTCAGCGGTGCATGCGCAGGCTGCGGCGAAACCCCGTATGCCAAACTTGTTACCCAGCTTGTGGGCGACCGCATGATGATTGCCAACGCAACTGGCTGCTCCTCCATCTGGGGCGCAAGCGCACCTTCCATGCCGTACTGCAAAAATGCGGCAGGCCACGGCCCGAGCTGGGCAAACAGCCTGTTTGAAGACAACGCCGAATATGGCCTTGGCATGTACCTGGGCGTAAAACATACCCGTGAACGTGTTGCCGGCCTTGTAAAAGAAGCGCTGAACCTGCCCGTAAGCGAAGAACTGAAAGCAGCAATGCAGAACTGGCTTGACAACATGAACGTAAGCGACAGCACCCGCGAACGTGCCGAAGCGCTTAAAGCAGCACTGGCTGCCGAAAACAGCGATAATGAACTCTTAAAAGAAATTGCAGGGCTCGGCCAGTACTTTGTAAAACGCAGTCACTGGATTTTCGGCGGCGACGGCTGGGCTTACGACATCGGCTACGGCGGACTTGACCATGTTCTTGCCAGCGGTGAAAACATTAACGTAATGGTATTTGATACCGAAGTATATTCCAACACCGGCGGCCAGTCCTCCAAGGCTACTCCGGCTGCGGCTATTGCCAAATTTGCGGCCAGCGGCAAACGCACCCGCAAAAAAGACCTCGGCATGATGGCCATGAGCTACGGTTATGTTTATGTAGCGCAAATCGCCATGGGCGCGGATAAAAACCAAACCCTTAAAGCCATTGCCGAAGCAGAGGCTTACGACGGCCCGTCCCTGATTATTGCTTATTCGCCGTGCATTAACCACGGTTTGAAGGCAGGCATGGGCAAGAGCCAGCTGGAAGCAAAACACGCTGTTGAATGCGGCTACTGGGCTAACTACCGTTACAACCCTGAACTGAAAGAACAGGGCAAGAATCCGTTCATTCTCGACAGCAAAGAGCCTACCGGCGACTTCCGCGAATTCCTGATGGGCGAAGTACGTTACTCCGCACTCTTAAAACAATTCCCGGATCAGGCAGAAGCATTGTTTGAAAAAACAGAGCATGACGCCAAAGAACGCCTTGCAACCTATAAACGCCTTGCAGGTAAGGAATAAAAGTTTTCAATTAAAAAACGCATAAACTAAAATAAAAAACGCCGTGCTTTACGCATGGCGTTTTTGTTTTGCGCATTTGGGTTTTAGTTTTGGCTTTTAAGCGCTTCCTCCAGCGCAAGGGCAAGCTGGTCGGGGCAGCTGGTTGGCTTATTGCCGCACTTAATGCCCTTTAAGCGGCGGATAACTTCTTCTGCCGGCATACCGGCCACAAGCTGCGAAATGCCTGCGGTATTGCCGGGGCAGCCGTTAATAAACTGCGCATGTTTAACAATGCCGTTTTCTACCTCCACATCAATGGCTATGGAGCAGGTTCCGCGGGTTTTATATAACAAAATAAAGCCTCCTTTAAAATTACTGCAACACAATTATACAGCAATTTTGGCTGCCTGCAAAGAAATTGCACCGGCGTTTTTGCATAAAGTTCACTTTTGCGGGCAGGATTTTACAGGTAAAAATGGAAATAAGCATAATATGGATTAGTTTACGCTAAATGATGTGTTGAGTTAAAAGGAGTTTATATGATTATTGGTATCGGCTGCGATTTGGCAGAGGTAAGCCGCATAAAAAGGGCGCTGGGCATGAAGGGCTTTGCCGCGCGCGTGTTTACTCAGCGTGAGCAGGATTACTGCATGGCGCGCGGAGTGCAGGCATACGCCAGCTTTGCCGCACGTTTTGCCGCCAAGGAGGCTTTTGTAAAAGCTGTTGGCACGGGGCTGCGCGGCGGGCGGCTGAGCGAAATTGAGGTTATAAACGACGCGCTTGGCAGGCCGCAGCTTGTTTTATACGGTTATTTTAAAGATTACGCCAAAGGGCTTGGCACAGAAAAAATACATTTAACATTAAGCCATACCAAAGAACTGGCAATGGCGCAGGTAATTCTGGAGGGATAATAATGAAACTTGTATATGCGCATGAAATGGGCGCGCTTGATAAAAAAGCGGCGGAGGAGTTTTATCTGCCAACGGCTGTTTTAATGGAAAACGCCGGGCGTGCGGCTGCAGAAACCGCGGCGGAACTTTTGGGCGGCGATGTATACGCCAAAAGCGTGGTTGTGTTTGCCGGTAAGGGCAACAACGGCGGCGACGGACTGGTGGCAGCACGCTGGCTCAGTGCCGGGGGCGCGCGCGTAAAAATCTTTCTGGCTTCGCCCGCGGCTGAGTTTACCGGCGCGGCAGGCGTACAGCTGAAAATTTGCGCCAAAAGCGGCCTTGCCGTTACGGAGCTGAAAGAAGAATGTGACTGGAACGTGGCGGAAATTGCCGCCGCCCATGCGGATTTAATGATTGACGCGCTGCTTGGCACGGGCTTTAAAGGTGAGCTTGGCGGCAATTACAAGCGTGCCTGCCTTTTGATGAACGGTGTGCGTGCTGATGTGCTGGCGGTGGATATTCCGAGCGGCGCGCAGGCAGATACCAGCGAAGCGGACGAAAACGCAGTGCAGGCAGCCGCAACCGTAACCATGCAGCTGCCTAAGCCAGGGCTTTATTTATACCCGGCGGCGGAACTTGCTGGCAAGGTTGTTGTTGCGCCGATTGGCATGCCGGAGGCTTTAACGGAGCAGGCGGAAGGGCATAAATACCTTTTGGATTCGGAATTTGTGCGCGATTTTCTGCCCATCCGCAGCGGCAACTGCCATAAGGGCGAAGCTGGGCGCGTAACTGTGGCGGCAGGTTCGCCGGGCTACACGGGCGCGGCTGCGCTGTGCGCGCAGGCTGCCGTTAA